>JAABUR0100000043.1_pt1 | contig 254348 bp, 225 predicted proteins | sample 5560091 | NCBI WGS metagenome assembly JAABUR01 (sample SAMN10711879, study PRJNA513375) | rock metagenome | isolation source: Antarctica rocks | place: Antarctica: Victoria Land, University Valley sud | reverse complement strand
ATGCTGGAGAATCTATTGGAGAAGGTAGATTTGTATGTATTATTACATGGAAACTTCTAGAAATGAACGGTATTTCAACTAGCTTTTGCCAAGACGCTTACATTTAACATGGTTCCTACCGTAGTAGCTCTAGCGAGCTCGGGTGCGGTTTCCGGGGCGACAGTGGCGCTGACCCTTAGGAGGTTGGTGCGTCTCCCGTTAGCGCATGCTCAAGACTTTTGGTGTCATCCTCCGTTCTACGGAGACATCTCGTGCGACCGTTAGGCGCTAGTCGGTCCTTTCTAGTACATAGTGGTAGCGGGACAGGGATTATTCTGGTGAGCCCTCTCCCAAATAATCCCTGTCACGCTAACAACTATTTCGCTGAAGGTCGTAGTTTTCAAGGGTGACATACGTGGTACTATTTGGCTATGGTAGGCTAGCAATGCTAATAATAACGTTACCAGGATTAGGACGTAGTCTCCCTACATATATCGGCCCATGTAGGTCTATAGACAGAAATCCATCATTTCGTTTTTCTCTCGGCCTAGGCCTACTGTAATGCATGAGCTACCTTGCAGAGATGACCGCGTGTCCAGTAAGACTGTTGGCGACGAAGATTGGAACGACATAGAAGATATAATACTTCGTCGACGGGTACAAAACAGAGTCGCTCAGCGTAATTACAGCAAGTTATCTCTACGACAGAAAGACGAGGAAATATGGACTGACAGTAGGAAGGGAAAAGAAAGGCAAAATCCAAGCTTGCGCTCACGAACGGGCCGCAGACGAAGCCGCTTCGAAAGCCGAGAGCAAGGAAGGATAAGAATCACATAGATCTAGAATCAAATGAGGGAAGCCCTGCGGACGTTCATGTTGTTTTAGAGAATGGGTTTCGAGGTAAAACCAACCCAGATACGATTATGATGGCTCTCACACGACTCTGTAGCTATTGAATTTCCAACTGCTCACCCACCGAGTTATGTTGACTCACAACCACAGCTAGAGAGGGATCATCATTCCGGGCATATTGAATGGACTGCAAACAGAGGCATACCGGACAGATCAGATCCATTTCCCGATGACAGCTTGATGAATCCACTCAACTCCCCTACTTCTAAGGAGTATGTAGGCAAATGGGGATTCTCTTATCTCAATGCGGACTCCATCTTCACCAACCCAATGATGGCGGACTGTGGTGTTTTTGGATTCAGCAATCTCAGTCCCCACGGCCGCACGGAGCATTCCGGTAATATCTACCAGGAGGATGTATTTCGGGCCTAGCAGGAGCTTAGATGATCGTAGGAATTTCAGGAATTTATCATGTCTTAAGCGTATTTTCCTAGGAGCTATATTCTTAGCTAGGCATAATACGGTAGCAGCCGTGTCATCCCGGTAGCGTTGAACCGGTTTGCTCCCACAGAACTTCTCCCAGGAGCCAGTAGCTTACTATGCCCTGTCCTGCAGCACGTTCCGGGAGAAGGACACGGATGACGAAGATTTTTCTAATCATTTCTATATAGGTCCGCTTCATGGTTTAATCTGCGTCATGTCGTGATAGATATCGAGGATAATAATTATTTGGGAGATCGTCTTAAAGAAGTCCTCTACTTCGGTAAACGTCCTGCTTTCTTTCAATAGCACTTGGTCGATTGAAAAAGCTCTGAAGGTCAAGTTATAGAAAATTATGCCGAGTTAGGGCAGGGTAGATCGTTCTAATTCTGCTTGCAATGGGCACATGATCAAGGGAAACAGGTTCTTCACCTTAACACGGAGCTTCCAAATCCAAACTGCATTATAAAGACTCAAATCAAGGACCGACCAACAATCGACGAGTTTACCATCAAGACCTTGGGGTGGTAGGTACTCGCCGAGGTATAGAACGGGGCTCTATTATTGACAGTCACCCCCTTTTCCCGATGCCTTTTAGGAGCACCCGTTTCTCACATCTGCTTAAGATGCTCATAAGGTATATATGTGATTACACCAGCTAAGTAGTAAATTGCCAAGAATCACCCCGGACATGAAGATTACTGTACAAATCACTACTACCTTGTTTGCAGCTTTGGTTGCTACAACGCCATTTGAATGTCCGCCCGCGACTACGGTGACAGTGACTGTCGATGGCGGAGCCGCGAGCCCGAATACACCCACAGGTGATCCCAATAGCTTCATGACTATATCAATAGATAATGCTTACGGGGCTCATTTGTCGCTCTCTCTGGGTGTAGATAAAGGTAGTGCGCCGCCAGTGGGCAACCCTTCGCCCACGACAATTGCTCCCTCGTCCAGCACACAGTATACATTCCCAACAGGGTGGGCGGGACGGATCTTGGTCGGCCCCAGCCTGAATCCCAACGGCACCAAGATCGAGGGAAGCTATACCGGACCGCCTGATATTGATGTCAGCTACGTCGATGGCTTCTCGGTACCCATCACCTGCTCATCGGAGGGCACTGTAGTGTCTGGCTGCAACATCAACCTGTTCGACCAAGAATCCTGTGAGAATCTAGCCGAGGGCCATGTCTGCCTCAATCCGGCTCGATTTCTCGCTGATGGACCCCCTACGAGCTTTTTTGCGGTGTGCGCTGGCGCTGCTTATACGTTCCCCAACGATAACGTTGCGAACGTAGGCAGTCTAGGGAGTAACGTGGTCTCTTGCTGTATCGGCACGCCGTGTAAAGCACCATTACGTCAGTCGTCACTGCAATCTCAGCTCTCAGAGCCGGTCAGTCCATCGACAGTGGTCATTTCCAAGACAGTATCCATCATACGGTCACGTCCGTCGGTTTCAACGCCCCCTTACCCACTCTTGCCCTCTAGGTCCTGGTCTACGGGTAAAGCAGGCTCCGCACGTTCAAGGCTATCCCCCGGTGCTCCTCCTTATCCGATGTCTTCTCTTGCTGGCTTGAAGTCCGCTGTGTCAAGATATCCCTTACCCGGTACACCTGGGCTGCAGTCACAGTCTCTGGCTTCAACAAATGGTCGACGCACGGTTACATCCACATTCACTAGAGTTATTGAGTAAGGCACATGTTGAGCTTGTGTTGTCTTCTATTTGCAATTGATCTCAAGACGCATCCTACGAGGATAATTCTCTGAATACGATTAGTTTAGTCTCTCTAAAAGATTTCTTGCTTATTTTTAGCTAAGCGAGAAAGATGTATGGAGCGAGGGACCGACAACCTGACTTAATTCCCTTTTCCGAGATGTTGGTACGAGTACCCCCTACTCAGCTTTTCCTAAATATAGCTTTGTGGAAGAGAACCTAGCGGACAGTATGCCTTAGCCTGACTTGCATTAGGTTCTAGTGTCGAGACTTATTTATAGACTGCTAGCCGGTTAGATGTAGACCCCGGATAGGTGTTAATCGGAAATCACTGAAAGAGGAGTTTGTCTTAGAGGGGACGTCATGCACAATCGAGAACTATATATCTCCATACCTTTCTCGGTATAATCTCAATATCAAACACACATATCAAGATGAGTTTGAGCGATCTCTCGAATGAGATTTTAACTCAGATCATGTCCACGTTCCTTCGCGACCGGTCAGATCCTGACGGCAATAACCATCCGATTCCCTGTCGACTTCGAGGCGTTGGTCGTAGGTGATACTCCTATAGGTCTCTGCACCTTCCTAATATTTTGAACAGACCATTGGGATATCATCATGGAGCACCTTGTGGTAAAGGAATTAGGAGCCCAGCCTCGACCGAAGATGGTCATCAGACTGAAGCATGCCGCATACCACGGCGAGATACTCATGCTCAGCCCCGGTCACGAGCCCGTGCATGTTCCCCTGCTATCAGGGGCGATCAAACTCGAGTATCTCCACGAACGCGAGACGTCAAGCATGGTGTCCCAGGACGATTGTGAAACCGAGGTTAACACCCGTCCCCACGCGCATGATTCATTCCATTGCCATTCTTGGGAGGCGGAAGCTTTGTGCATTGAGACAGCGCCAGAACAGTCCATCGTGGTAGCATTCCTAGCCGACCGTAATATGGATGTCCATGGCACCTATCCACTGTATTGCCCAAAGCATGGCGAATGGGACTTGCGTGACGCGAAAGCTGCACGAGTCAGGTCATCAGAGGCCGACCTGGCGGGAGAAGCTTCAACCACGTGGGTAACCCCATTGTATGCAAATGCACACTGGGTTCGAGGAGAAGAGACATACACGGAAGTAGTGAGGTTGTTACTCGATACAACCCCCGACCTCTGCAATGCAATCTACCAAGGTTTCACACCGTTGGCGACGACATATATTGGCAACTCTTCTGGAGCGGCACAAAGATTGCAAGAGGCGGATTCCTCCGAATCAAAGGATAAGTAGATAACCCCATTCACTACTTGCATTAACACCATTATATTGGCCAGCTCCTGATTAGGTATAGCTTTCGCCCCACAAGCAAATCCAGCAAGCACCTTACGTTCCCGCAAGCAAGTTCGATGCAAGGAGCCTCGTCAGGCAGAGCAAGAGGCGGAAGCATACTACGAGGGCAGGTGGCAGAGATGGTGCCACAGCGAGGCCGTGGCGAAACTATACGTGGCGGAAATTCTGGGGGTGCTGTGATGGGCCTAGTTGCACAGCGAGGTAGAGGCGCCACACAGCGAGGAAAAGTTGCTACACAACGGGGGGGAGGTGCTGCACAGCGAGGAAGGGGTGTCGCACAGCGAGGAAGGGGTGCCATTGCACAAAGGGGAGATGCCATTGCTTGTTGGTAGATCAATCGCTTTATGATGCAAAGTGTAAGGAGACAAGGGGGGGATGTCATGAAAGACAAAATGGAATAATACCTAGAATACCCCGTATTTTGAAAGACTTGCTGCCTGCACGCTGCGCCGAATCAATTGTCCGGTAGCCCGGCCAACCCCAGAACCAATGCGCATCAGTCTTGATCAAGCGCTGAATCTACAGGGACCTGGGCGCTAAGAGAGTGGTGGGAATAGTTCGGTGCCTCTCCCGTTAGCGTATGCTGATATTAGCTTATGCACAAGACTCCGGAATACTTGGCGTAAAAAAAATCGCGCTCCCTCACCCATAATACAATAAAAGTCCTATATACTAGGTATTAGTAAGTAAGATTAATATAATATTAACTGTATAATTACGCGACTATATCGCCGTTCCGTTAGTAGAATTCCGTAAGGAATTAGTTAAGATATAAGGGGTTTAAGAAGTTAAAGGATTTCATGTATTTTCTTAAACCCCTTATATCTTAATAAATAGAACGGTAATATTTATATTCACGCGATTACTATTCCTCTATTATCTTCTTACTATAATAGAATATCCGGACATTCGAACCCTGAAGATCTCCCGGACCCCTTATCCAATGGATTTATCGCTTTGTTCCCCTATTTAACCGCTTTTGGTTTGGCTTACTTCTAGGAAGAACATTAAATTCCTGATATTCTTCGCACGCTACCTACGTATGCACCCACCCACTATAATATTTTCCATATAAACCATGTTATTCAGTCCATTTTATGCTACTCAGCCATATCAAAATCACGAAAATCGTTCCAGTGGTTCAAAAGATATGTCGTAATGAAAAGATTCACCTACCCAAATCTATGCGCTAGAATATTGGATCACGAACAACAAACATTTTACCTATTCCACGACAACGCCTACCAACGTGTCTGATATCAGTCTGAATAGGGGGTGATATCCGTCTCATTGCCAGGTATGCAACGCTGTCAGAATGGGTGCATGCATATGATTTAGCTAATGCTGTCGCATTCACAAGCCGCCTACCTACCAACGTGTCTGATATGCTCCCCCCTATTCACCTCGCCTACCAACGTGTCTGATATCGGTCTGAATAGGGGTGATATCCGTCTCATTGCCAGGTATGTAACGCTGTCAGAATAATCTAAATCGGTCCATTGGTGCATTAGCTAATACTATCGCATTCATAGGCTAAATGTCTAATAGCCAAAACGTCTGATATGCTCCCCGCTATTCATATCACCTACTAAACGCCAGGTAGTAGGGGTGACTTTCCTAAGTAAAAATCTGGATTTTTACAGGCATTTTCTAGTAGTACTATAGTAGAAAATTATGGATTACTACTAAACGTAAGCGGAGCGCAATTCTCACACGCCAAGTATTCCGGAGTCTTGTGCATAAGCTAATACGCCTAGAGCGCAGGGTTATCCGTTATCTACGTTCCCTCGGTTGTGGCATTATGGAACGCTGGATCCTATGCCAATGCTCCACTTACCCTGCTTGAGAACGGTAGACTCCAGCTTTAGACCTGCAGCAGTGGTAGGTATAAAATACCGTTGGTTGATCGAGGTCATTTTGAAGGTTGAGCTATCTCACTGCTTCAGCATGGAGCTGGCGCTGGCAAACCTTTAGCAGCAAGCAGATTACGCACATATGACCAACCTTATGTAATAAGATCTGTTTCCAACGTCCAACGTCGCACCGTCTAGCTTTAACCTCCTCCCCCATTTGGAAGATTGCGCGAGGGTCTTTCCCTTAGCATTCTCGTTCCTTGCAATTGCATTATAGCCTTGAATTTCTTCAAAAGCTCCTTCGCCCCTTCCAAGTCACTCTGCTCTATTCCAAGTGTCCTCCTGGAAGACTCTGAATTCTCAACCGCCGGATTCCGGACGCCTTGGGCCCATGATCTTGCGCACCCCTCATCCCTAGTTTGTTTCGTGATGAAGCACAGAATTGAGGATCTCATCGAGGTTAGGTAAGCCGTCGTCGTTATTTGAACGGACGCAATGAGATGAGATGGGGACGAGACTTGCTAGGCCTGCCGCTGGTGCCCGGCTTTTACGGTTGTACGGGTGGTATTTTGACAATTTTAGGTGTCTGTTCTTGCACTGGGGTGGGGGATAGGTTAAATAGGACGTGGTCGAAGATTACGGCGTTGTGTTAACAACGGTCCAAGGAGATGGATGGTATAGCCCTTGCGCTAGTATTTCGGCAATGCTGAGGTGTATGGATCCGGGACGAAGCTAGATCGCCAGGAATAACCACATAGCTCTTCCTTCGCCACCCATGGCACCCTAAGTATTGCTTACACCCAGGCAGCAATACTAGGGTAAGGTAGCTTCCACCCATTTAGATGGAGTAATGACTTTGCTCATCCAACATCATGACCTTCTCTCCGTCCAAGTTCCTGAAAGATACTGAGAGACTTGCTAATGCCATTGGGGCTCCGTACTCCGAGCCTGCTGTTCTGCAAGTCTTGGAAGTGTTCGAAGAATGTTTCAAGGAGGCGGTAGTGGTATGGCGTACAACGGATCGACCTGGCGACACTCTGAACTACCGCACTTATCTTCGCCGCCAATTGGATACGATCAGGATAGCGACAGGCGCCGGATTGCTCGAGTCTGACAATCAATTAGTACGACTGTTAACTTCGTGGAGTTCACTATATGATGGCAAGACGGAACAATGGTGCGATTTTGACCCTAACGCTGGTCTCGTGAAGACATGGGTAAATCTGAGAGGTAGACGACCTGTGGTAGGTGTTCCCCAGCCAATAAGTCCTGTTTAATATTGAATTATTCAACCTTTGTATTATACGCCCGAGTAGCACATCCGAGAGTCAATCACTGATTGTGGAGAACAATACCAGGATGATGTTCTCTACGCTCCAGAGGTACCAGCTGCTATCCGCACCTACGGGCCAACATTCCATAGTCTAGGTCTCGAACTGGTAACATTCGTTGCAGTGGATTACCATGGGGGGACCGTGAACCTTTATTTCGTAGCTCCGGGCGCTTTATCCTGGCCTCAGGCTGCTCGGTACGTGAACCTGGCTGGAAGTCCTCCTCCAACGGACCAAGACTTCAAGAATATGTCCCAATTTCTAAATCCTCGGGGTTATCACTTCGCTGTAACGATAGAATACCAGACTGGCCGAATTACGAGGGTAGCTTTCTATGCTCTGGATCTACCACTATCACAGGCGCCAGATATGGATGATCGGATCATCAAGTTTTTTGCCGAAGCTCCATCATACGATCAACATCAGACGAGGATTGTTGCTTGGTCTTATGGATTGGGGGGCTCTAGATATATGAAAGCGGAATCCAGCTATGTTGGTGAGCTTGCTACCCTCGGCACCCTTAGGAGAGATGTCGATACATAGCGGCCTGGAACCCGGGCAAGCTGCTGAACTTGGTAGGGCAAGTACCAAGAAGAAGGAAAAGCGCAATTTGATAGGATAGCAGTTGGCCACTACTGCGCTTGGGAATAACAATCAAGGCAAAGACTAATAGAACAAAGAATTGGAAGCTGAATGTGAAGCTGGAAAGTTTTCTGCAAATATGTCCCTCGCGCGGCTCTTGTTTTTGTAGATGAATTCGGAGTGAAAAGCTTGCCGAATCAGCTCATGTGTGACCTAAGGACTTAGTCGCATTCCCAGCAGCATTGCTAGACTGTTCGATACCTCACGTCCTTTGTAGAATAGATAGGCGAGCGCCAAGCGGAGTCACTTCCTGTAAGCGCCCAAGCCGCCCTCCTTCGTAGCTGTAGATAATTCACTGGCCGTTCATACAGACAATAGCCGTCAGAGTCGATCGATGGTTTGGGTCAGATGATCAACCCGAGGATAAAACATGATATATAAACCAGACTCAATTTAAAACCACACCTTAAGATGATCTATCCATAGTATACTATCTTAATATATCTACCCCTTCCTAGATACTTTCCGTCGCGTTTTGCATTTGTGATGCTCGCGATGCTTGAAAAGTGCTTCCTTACGTGAGAACTGAGTATGACAATGACCGCATGGATACTTTTCCGATGACCCGGATTTTTCCCTCATGTGTCGCAGGAGATTGCTATGGGTGGAGAATCGGAAGCCATTACAGCCATGGCTCCAGCACTCTGGTTTCTGTTTGCGATCTATACTCGCTGATACGTATCCATCACTGTCGATGGGACAGCTAAGCTTTGTCGACGAAGGTGTTGGATCTTGACGGGAGAGCAACGAAGGCCGCTCTCGAGTGTCTGAGGGTTGTACCGGGATGTTCTGGCACTCCGCCATCTTGGTTCCTCCGGGCTCGAAGAAGCTGCAGGAGTCCTCTAACGCGGTTCCAAAAGACTCATCACGGAGATGATTATACTCATTAACACCCTCGTCATGAGATTGCTGTTCAGTGCAAATCCGTGCTTGGCCTATCAAGAATTGTGATCAGGGATGTGGAAAACTAAGTAACGTTCCTATGGTAGGACGAGCAGGTGAACTTACAGGACCAATCCTCATCGCTTTGTGGTAGCGAGTAGCTTGCGGTGAGAGTGAAAGCCTCAGCCTTATATCTCGTTAGAGTAATCGATGATTGCCTGTAGGGATACTGACCTCATCAACACCGCAGCCGTTGCTACCATGGTGAGCAAGTTGGTGATCAAAAAGGCTCCGCGCAGAAAACAGATCATCAGGAATACTAACGAAGCCAAACCAATCATGGCCGATATTCATCGTGCTGGAATCTTATTGATAGGATGTAACGTCTCCGCGAGGAACATGCAAACACAAAGCTACGTAAGTTGAATTTATAGAAAACAGCCCAGATGAACTCTTGATAGAATCTTCCAGCACCACGCTTTTAGATTTGGCCGGGGTAGCCAAATTAGATGCAGGATCATAAGGTGCTAGCGCGGTGTTTCCTCTGTTTCTAGCGTCATTTTTACCCGTCAACGTCCATGCTGAAGCCAGGTATGTTACCTTATGTACTTACAAGCACGCCAATGGAGTCATTTCTAATAATATGTCACTTGATCATGAACGCTAAGAGTATAGAAGTTGTTCCTCGGATCGATAGAGATGGTACTCCTAGTCAGAGGCACTCGATGACGACAACTCGAAGACCAAACGTCATGGAAGTCGATCTGGGAACAGGTGTGATAATTCCAACGCAGTTCCGTATATATACTGAAGATTTTCACAGGCTGCAAGGACGAAGCAGTTCGTCATGCTATAAACTCCAAGGCCGTTAAAGTGAGCGACCTTATCCGCAAGCATGCTCCAGAAGACGTAGCCAGCGAGGCGATCCAGAAGGAACTGCAGGAAGAGGAAGGGGACGATTGGATACAAAACGAAATGCAGGAGAGTGTAAAGCAACGAGATAAATCGAGTAGGATGAATGAATGGATATTGGTTCCAAATGAATGTTGGGAAGATAAGAAGGAAAAAGAGATAATGCTTGATTGCTACCGTTATGGAGAATCCCCAGACGGCACTGAGGACAACATAACAGCGATATTGCGTGTATGAGCTTTGCTTGGATAGGGTTCTACTTGCCGGTGGTAGACGACCCTGGGGCACGAAGAGTCCCATCGTCCTGAGATTGGTACTCGGTTTTGCTTTCCTGTGCAGTTATCATACGTCCTTGTGAATATACCGTATGTCTCCTGCCACAGTGACAGGAGGCAGTCCTCTCGCCACCTCAATAGAAGCCTCTGGCTATTCCAGCCATCCTGTCGGATCATCGTTCTAGGCAGCAGATCTCCCTCGAGGCTCTATATCCTGAAACCCCTCGGCTCGAATACCGATCTCCTGCCGTCAATTGATCTGCAGCTGCTGAAGAGCTTTCATTTGGCTGGAAAGACCCCATAGGTCTTGAGAATGAGGGTCATGGATTGAGTGAGGTCGGTGGTTGAAGTAGGCTATACAAAGTCGTTGCCGGTGTCCCTTCATGATGGCGGCCAAAACCGACAGCGATCGCTCAATGCTTGCCCGAATCGATGATCTAAAGGCTGCCACCATTCGTATAGAGCTACCTTACGAATTCTTGGGTTGAATGCTGTATTCTTGAACAGATTGCATACGCTTATACTGGACGCATGTGACCATATGCTGAAGTGTTTGCCAACCCTATCAATTCCTATCCAGCATAATCATGGTATATGAGGATCTTGCAACGTATAGTCTGTCTTACGACGAAGACAATATGATAGGAAGGTATCCTGTAATTGTAAAGGTTCAATGCATATGATTTCTGGTGCGGATCTCTATTTGGTCTAGTGTTCGAGTCATTCTGTGCTAAGCATTCTTGGTTCGTAAAAGAATTCAGATGCCATCATAACCACAATGAACCCTCGCACGAGCAGCTGTCCTTACCCTCCTCCACAGCACACAAGTACCAATACGGACATCTCGTCCAATAGGTCCGGAGCAGCAAAATCAACTCGCACCCGTCAGAACTCAAAATGCGAAGGACTCACCGTGGTGCGGAAGGCGTGCGTGGCTTGCAAGAGGAATCGGAAACGATGCCAATATCAACCATTGGCCGAAGCTTGCAACAACTGTCAAAAGGATGATCGCAAATGCCAAGCCGTGCCCAAAGTCATATCATGCCCAGCTTGTCATCAAAAAAAGAGACGGTGCCTCTCGAAGCCGACCAAGATCAAAGCCAAGCCTAAGGCCGAACATGATATGAATAGGCAGCAGGAACAAGGAGAACCTGGTTCTGGTGACAAACCAAATGTCCTCCATGAGCTCGTTAAGGACTCGTGCGCCGGATCCCCACTACACGCAAATCCCGATCTATTCTTTGACGACTTTTTCGCCACGTTTATGTTTACACCATTCAAAGGACCTGATGGTTGGGTCTACGATGGTAACCTAGTATATGTCGACGACTTCTGGGGATAGGGGACAATAGAGGAGGGGAGATGGAGGGAACGGGATAGGTGGCTTGCCCAGGAACCCTGGCGATCATACAGATATCTTGTCTAGTGTTGGGGATGGGTTATCCGTCACTTCTGTTCGAACCCTAAGAAAATGCATACGATCCTGCCCTCTCCGGATGTATATAACTTTGAGCCCCCAGCGACATATATGATTGATCCCGTCTTGCAGGGAACATCAGTCAGCCCTCCGTTTGTACCCTTGACCTCCAGCTTGACGATGCCCTCTGTGAAGAGGCATATCATGACGGCCAAGCGCTGCGCCCCAATGGTAAATTGCCCAGCTAGTATCACCATCACCTCTGGTTGGTAGGAGGTATATTTCTGGCGTGGATTGAGGATTTGCGATGGAGTTGTTCCGTCGACGATCTCGTGAGAGCGTTAGTTTACAAGCCATCTGCGTTAAGGTGCTCCAACCTTTGGTAATATGGAATTATAGAATTTAGCAAAGACAATTTTACAGGAGTCTGCAGCGCTCAACTTGGTGGCAGGCCTGGTGGTAGCTTTCATAGCATCTTCTCGTACGTCTTCCGCTGCCTGATTAATTCTTTCGCGAAGCTGCTGTGAGCATTCCTCAACATAAACATACTCGGAAGATGGCGAGTTGCTTGACGACATCGCAAGATGAATTGTGGAGTAATAAGACTTTGGCAAGGGGGGCCTTACAACCTAGTACGGGTGCGGCCCGTTCTTTCGTCGGGTGTTTAGCGCGAATGTTTCTGTATGACCGAGCCCTCGGAGGGTCGGTAAAAAAAGTCGTGTCCAATGTTGGCCGCAATTTTGGAGAGGACACCGGACACGACTTTTTTTACCGACCCTCGGACATAAGGTAAGGTACGATAAAGAATCTACCATGAAAATACGCACTAATCAAATACCACAGTATGATCAGTAAGAGCTGGATGTTGCAGAGGTACAAGTAATATTTTCAGCTACGAAGATGCTTGCGGACTACTTCCGGCGTTGTTGGCCAGATCGATAGCCTTGCAACGCCTTCCAGCCCATCCCATAAGATAATCTACTACCGGCTTTGTCATTGCCATAGAAATTCCAATGACATGCAAATTCGCTTCAATTATGGCCAAGGTTAGATACAGGTCAAGTTCGTCTATCGTGTTGACGGTAGTGTGTAGATTGCTCCAAACGGTGGGAATCATAGCGATACGTACAGCGGTCGGCCCAGTCGTCCTTGAATATCGTCAGCACCTTGGCGAACTATACAGCGTTAAGAGCTACTCACAAAACGCCAATCGAGAGCCATGACAGCACGCCGAGTTTCTTGCTTGTTGTCACTTGCAACTTCCATAGACCCAATATAGCAATCCCTAGGAAAGCGATATCCGCGACCACGAAGGTGATGGCATTCCACAGCCACATGTATTCGATACTCATAGAGCATTTCTTCAATATGAAGGGTGCCGAAGTTGGATAGGGTCCACCGCACTGACACAGAGAGATGGCGAGTATAGGAAGACACGACAGTCCGTTTACACCCAACATGACCCAGCAGACACGTTTGACCTGCTCGTTGGGTCTAAATAGGCGCAGGCTGCTGAAGAACATTGAAATTTTGGTCGTGGAACAGCCAAGCACGAAGAGGACTTCAGCCACGCCGAATGCGATGACGACGCTACGTCCTCTTAGACCGCGCAAGCAAGCTGACCGACCGTAAGCCTTAGTACCGAGGAATGATACAGGTCATCCTTACTCGCCAGTATGACTGCATTGAACCCATGGACGAAGACCTGGCCAGCGTCAGGAGTCAAATCACATAGGAGTATGAATGGGCGTACCGCTGAAACGGCGAGAAATGCGTCGTCCAAGCCCACTTCTTTCTGCCCTCGGGACAAGCGAGCTGCGATCCTGAGGCAGTGGGTGATCAGAACCACAGGCCAGGTAATGTACACCAAGATTTGAACAGTTGTCATCTTACACGCAGATGTGATGAGCTCAATGAGGACCGGAAAAGTGCGCTCCATCTTCCTTAAGAACCGGCAAAGTCCGTCATTTCTCTGTCCATTTCTGGACACGCCAAAATCTGAGCAGGGATGAAAGCTCTTCCACTTAGCGAGCGGAAGAGAATGACCCGTTCCCTGGTCACAAGCGTCCTCTATGATCACCCTTAAGGAGGGATCAGCTTTCGTATTGGATAAAAGGCCGGTCTCTTAGCGGTTGGGTTGGTATCCTGGTCATCGTCCATGGTACCACACCCTTGCTCGTCTCTTAGGCCTCCTTCGCGGTGCTGACCATGAGCGCGCCAGTATGCAGGAATGATGACGGACATGTAGGGGCTTAATGCCGCCGACGTTCGGGCTCTTATATGGAACCTCAAATTTCATTACCCCATGAAAACTCGGGTACCTCTTATCTGTTATATTGGCGAATGCCCGAATCACTGCGCCGAGCAGCGGCAAGGCCCCTACTCATGATGATGAAGCGAGTAACGGCTTCTCTGCACTGCTACTATAGCTAATTAAGGGACGCAGAATGACACTTATAACGCTGGCGCTATCTCCTTAGGTACAACATAAGAGCTGGCTCGCCTAGCTAATTACTCTTCGCCTCAACTATAAATATATACACCGTCCACCTCGGACGAGAAGGCCTTCTCAAAACGCGTGGGCTATTGAACGTCAGGCACCAATAACTGAATTATGGACTAAGAGTATCCTCAAGGCGAAGGCCGGATAACTGTTGTTAGCCACGGGCAGCACTGGAATTCTCACCCGAGGTGCATCATCACCCTTTTCACTGCTTGATCAAGTCCCCATGACATCTGGAGCTGAAAGACTAACATGTAAGAAATATGAGTAATACGAATCTTATCCGTAGAAAAACCAACGTATTGTTTCTATCGACCCCTGACTACGCGACTGTTGAGTATGCTTTCATATCCATCAACGTGTGCTTGCATTCGCAAAGTCTCTCGAGGAACTGGCTGCGGCGATCCCACTGACAATGGCCAGGGCTCGCTCAAAATGGGACTGTGAGGCCCTCGCCCATGGTGAATCCTCCCGTGTGTGCACTGGCGGGGCATCGCTCTGTGATTCTGTGATGTTGGAATCCAGCATCTGTTGTAAGGAGAACTTGTCAGCATCTGCGCGCAGAGAGTGGGCCGGATTTCACTTATGTGCTGACCTTCGATTATGTCAGACTGAAGCCATTCTCAGGACCTGCCAGGTTTGCATGGCTATGATTTGCGTCGGCGTCGATCCGAGCCTTGCGTTGACCAGACTCTGTCTTGGTGAGGAACAATGGGTACAGGGTACGGCTGACCGGGCAAAGGATTGGCGTATGAAGCCGGGTATGACGGGATTTTGCTGCGACGACGTGGACGTTGTTATTAGGGGATGATCGTGGTTCTTCGAGGGAAATGGTTTTCTCCTGTTCGGGAGAAGCACGGATTCCGGGTCGATCTGGTTGACTTGGGTTATCCGGTCCAAGGCGCCAGAGGAAGGGTCCATGCCTTCTAGATCACGACTAGGTTGTGTTTGAGCAGGTAGCGGACAATACAAGTGGACAGGCTCGCAAGAGTTTGGTAGGGAATAGTAAGTCGGCGATCCAACTACTTCAAACAGCGGAAGTTGAAACGTGTAAGGCATCCACGGTGTCGGAGGTCAAGGCAATGATCCATTGGTAAAAGATAGAGAACGCAAGATTAATGCAAAGACGGGAGAGACTAATGAGTAAGGGGTGGACGGCAGAGGCGCAGAAGACCCCTTGAATCAACGTTGCTTGATAGGTGCTAACGCGTTCACACATCCAATATGGATGAGAAAGATTTGGCGTTTATCCCAGTGCTGCTGATCATTCCAATTCCCTGCTTTCCAAATGCGTTGGATGCCCTTGCAGGGTCTCTTCGAGCCAAGGGTTGGACAACGGGTTACAAGGCCTGGAAATCCCATACGAGCGATGTGATCAACATCATCAGCACCCGAAGTCTAAACGCCTATCAGACTCAGGATGCCCATTATTAGTGTACAGTCCATAGTGTTATGACTTATAAGTATTCGAATATCTCTCTCGGCGTAATTCCGACAGGCGCTGAGTCTCTCGTCTATTTATGTTGTGACAACTCCTATGATCTCTGTTCCCAGATTCACATTACCTATATTGAGATTATGAGCTCACTACAGTTCACACGCTCTAGAAGATTGACATAGAGTCGTAAGATCTGGGGATCTACAGGATATACGTCAATATTGCCGGAAGGAAATTTCTGTAGTTGTAACCAGTACAGTTTTCGTGCTATTATAGTCCACTATCTCCATGTATAATGCCCCCACGACACCCCAAAGGCTACCTTCTTGTTACATCAGCCGGTGATACAGCGGAGGAAGTAAGGCAGGATCCCATTTCCTCTTGTACTTGAGCCGTATTGTGCCATAATCTCCAGATCGTATGATGCGAATGTGAAAACCTCACTCAGTGTAGCTTTGCCATCGATGGTATACTGTCGTTGGTAAGGTGGTAGGAAGGGGAGTCCTGGTTGTGCTTTCATTCGAGCTCGGAAGACAGCATAATTACCCTTGGGCAATAGGAGACCGAAAAGGTTGGGCGAAGTGGACTCGTCGAAGCGGGTTATCGGTAGGGCCGCCAGGATAGCGGCCAAATGGTACCAATTGCAAAGGTGAAACATTTCCTAGATCCCGAGTCAGCTAGGTGAATCGTGAATATTTAGAGTTCGTTTACCTTTGCCAGCTCTCGCAAGCGTCGCATTAAAAGAGGATGAGCTATGCAAATTTCACGGAGATCCTCGGTTATCGCGTTCGACTGGTTGTTTAGATAGATCAGAATTCTATCCTGCCGTATAAAGCCTGCAGGACAAAGGAGATTAAAGTGATACTAGTCGGACTGAGTTTCTTGTATCGCAAGCTCCTTCACGGTCATATTGTCTATCAACTTCTTGAACCTCGTAAGATCGGTCTTGAAGCCTGTGCTCCAGTCGATACGCTCCAGTGTAATATATGTGGCGTCGAAGCGAGTTGCTAGAACTACAAGATCACCAAGTGACTCATTGAGGGTTCGATTTTGGAAAGCGCGCCTCAAGGGTCCAATAATAAATTCAATATCGAAAGCTATTGGACTGAGCTGTTCACCAGAAAGTTCCGCCAGAGAGTGTGAAAGGGCTTGGTAAGCTAACGGACTTCGGTCGCGCAATTCCTGCCTCGATCATTAGAACTATATATAGTTGGGGCAAGGCGAAATCACCTTCTCGACCGCAATATATTTATCCAACTCATTGGGGTGCATAAGAAGGTATGCATATATACTACAACTTAATAGAAAATGCTTGGAAAGGAGGCGACGAAGAGTTTCAATCTGATACCCAATAGAACACTTCAACCAATGGATAAATGGGACCTCTTTGAAGTACGAACAACTCTCTTCGTCAATGTAAGCAGCAATTCTAAGAACGTCGATTTCGTCTACTGATTTCTTCGGGTTCCAGTCCCAGGTCTCCCGCCACAAAGCAGAGGGTGGTGGTGGTATAACTAGAGTCAAGATCTCTTCGACCTTTCGATGGTCCGTCAGCTGAGTAGTTGCTTGTTGACCACCTTCTACCATAATTGGACGAAGAGAGTCGAGCAGTGGATCGAGTAGTTCAACCTGACATCGTAAATTATGTCGGAGTGAATCCACGTTGTCATACCAACCTAATTGGAGGATCTGTTGAATCGAACTGTTGTCCGTACTTAGAAAGATGCTGTCCGCTTCCATATCCCACAGAGAAGAAACTCGATATGAAGTCGCCATAGCTAGTACATCCTGACGCTGAGATGGAGCCTGAGATGGAGCCTGGGATGGGACCGGTACAGCCTGCGCGCAATTCTGTGGGCAGAGAGAGTCGTTCGCAGAGTTCTCTGTGCCTTGATGAGGCTGGAGTTGCGGAGCCATGTATGCAACGGGAGGGAAGGTGAACGGCATACGCAGGATACTCGAAAAAGCCAATTGCGTACAGTAAATGTTCTGCAGGAGAGCAACGAACGGAAAGGAGAAAATTCCATTCATGTTGTTCTAAAAGTGATATCGAAACAGAAGAGACAAACAAGAAATCTTCTTGCCGCTCAGGGGGTTATTTTGTGGCTTGATCCCCTGTATAATTTGATACTATCCCAGCTATGTACCCCATTTTGGAAAGCTTGATGTGACGGCACCTGCATGATTAACCCCGGTCGCTTGTCATCCATGTGGGATGTGTGGAGCTCTGTCATCCACTTAGAATGCGGAGCTCTGTCATCCATTCGGGATGTGTAGAGCTCTGTCATCCATATGGGATGTGGAGCTCTGTCATCCATTTGGGATGTGTGGAGCTCTGTCATCCATTCGGGATGTGTGGAGCTCTGTCATCCATTTGGGATGTGGAGCTCTGTCATCCATTCGGGATGTGTAGAGCTCTGTCATCCATATGGGATGTGGAGCTCTGTCATCCATTTGGGATGTGTGGAGCTCTCTCATCCACTTAGAATGCGGAGCTCAGTCATCCATTTGGGATGTGTGGAGCTCTGTCATCCATTCGGGATGTGTGGAGCTCTTTGAAGGTGAGCCTCGAGGATGTGAATCTTGGATCTTCTGCCATCCGTAAGGGGATATGTCCGGTGTAAGAGCACGAGGGATAATGCCTCGGACGTCCGACCTCTTGACCCCAGACTCTCCCATTGCGAGACACCGGCAGGGGGTTTCAGCGTCCTAGGTCAATTCAAGTTGACACCTTTCGCCACTCCCCTCAGCTCGTTTGCCTTGCGCGCATTGCCAGCCTCATCTCTTGCACAATGAGCTGTTCTGGGCCTTCAGATTGTACTTCCGCCGTGAAAGTCTCGAAAGGAACAGTGAGCTCTCAATGGTGGGTTCTGGCGATATCATTGCCAGCCTGCGAATGCTCATCTACGAAATCAATAGGACTCCAATGATAGACTCAATCTTGCGGCTTTATTCGCGCCTTCGATCTCGATACTGGCAATGTAATTGTTATCATGTTGAGCCTCAGGAATCTCACTTCTTACGTACGAGATTTGAGCAGGCGCAAAAGTACCCCACCACTATTCTATAAAGTATAAACAGTATCCTTATCTAACGACGACGCCTCAAAGCCCGATTGAGCGGAGAGGCAACGAACCGATGGAGGCTTCGAATGACCTTAACCATTCTGGCATAACTGTACTGGGCAACGTCACTTCGACTCTTGTTGAGAACGTGCGCAGACACGCCTGTTCGTCAGCTACCGAGCGACGGCGATATCAGCGACAGACGGAGCTGGAATGGAATGACGACTGCGATGCGGTGTTCGATTACTTCGAGTCAGTGAGTTGTCAAACAATCTGGGCAATGTCATTGTTACACTAATCAACATAAGCATATGAAGCCAATAATAGAAGTACTCAGAAGCAAATCCTATCAAAACCGCCGACTAGTCTTCTTCCACGACTTCTTGGACAGCTCTCAAATCCATCGGCCTGCCCAAGGGAAGCATACAGTAATCATCATCATTCAAGAAGGTCCTGGGTTTCCTCTAGTCAGCAAAGGATCTCATTCAATAGATATCGCCTCAGTCTCTACAACGTCTATGAAAACTATTCCGCAGGAAAACGGATTAGTAGTGGTGTTTGATGCCGGCATAGCATGTCAGTATCCGGCAGTGAAGGGTGTTGGTGGCTATGGGATTATACTACTATATTGAACAAGGGATACCTGGGCGTATTAGGGTTCGCACTTTATGAAAGGCTTCCCTCCACACGCAGGACAATGAAAAACTTGGTACTCTCAGAGCATTCGTGCAACCCGAATGAGGTGCAGAATCTACATAGATACCGCCGTTTTAGGGTATTGGGTGTTGACTTGGAACACTACCCGCCCTCTCTACGCGAAGACCCGGTCTAAGGCAAAGCTTGCTCTCCGTAAAAGCCATCCCACCCCTCCTTCCCGATATATTGCGTCAAGCCATGTTCATCAACGTAAAAATTGTCCCAGGATGGCGGTGCCAGAAGGCTGTCGGTTCCAAACGTGGGTAGGGGGTTTTTAGCAGCCCAACGATCGGTTTCGATAATTCCCGGCCCCATGAATTGAGATGGTGTCCTCAGCTCCACGCGTCCATTTGACGATGCCGACACTGTTGCTTCGTTTGCTGTTGTCAATATCTTGGGACGCTGTATAGCCTGTGTACCCTCAGCTCCATCTGAAGTATTTGCCTGGCTTGAAACGGGGCGAGGATTTTGATGACTGCTGGACTTCTGGTTTGAGGTCTTGCAAGATCCTTCTTTGTGGGTCTTGGAACTGAAAAAATCAGCTTTTGTGATATAGAACAATGTCTGGACTCACCTCTTTGGTGCATCGTCAACTGCCACAAAGGCGCTCGGAGGCGGTTGCAAGAACTTATCAAGTCTAGAGGTGAATATTTCGCCATGATGACTTTTCTCATGCCTCACTAGACCCCTTAATGCCTGAAATGTCCTGGAACAAATCACGCAGTGTTTTTCGTCAATGAAGCCTGCGAGTGAATTATGTATGGGGTCATTCTGGCTCCGAACATGCCTGTATAGATGCTCTAAATTCTTGAAATGTTTTCGGCAGGATGCGGGTGGGCATGTATGTCCTGTTGAAATACTAGGCTGCTGAGCAGAAGCATCCTGGAGAAGCAGTTGGAGGCATAATACTTGGCGTTCGAGTGTTTTAACGGTGGCCGACTTCAAAGGGATGAGTCTAGTCTGGTCGTACTCGTCTCCACTTGTATAGTCTAGTGATCGAGAACGACGACGCTTACGACCCTTGTTCCTGATGAGTGGTTCGTGATGACTGAGAGAGGAGTCGAATGGGCCGATGGCTCTGGACGAGGCAATGCTAGACGACATAGGGATGTATACATAGGCTCGCAGGTAGGGGTGAAATGGAGCCTCCCTTGCCTCCGAAGCATGCCAAGACTATTCTAGATACTTGGCATTCTCGAATCAAAGCACGGTGACGTTGTACCTGGTCCATAACTCTACCAGTTTTCACGTCCTACATGCCACCATTAATCATGACCATGAACTCCACCACAGGCGCCGCTTCAACGATGTTGAGGACTCTCGACAATAAGTTCACCCTAGACGCGGCTCTCGAAGAGGAACATGACATGCTCCAGCAGCTGACATACTGGAAAAAGAGAATTGATTTCTTGGTCTATCTCAGCGAACGCAGAGCTGAGATCGAAGCCCTCGTATCGTATCATCTGGGCTTGAGCGGAAACAGAACTTGCTCCCTTGCGCCTCTAAATGACTGGATCCATGGAAGCTTCAACATGTGCCTGCCTGTTTACGTCGACAACTGGAAAAACCGACCTAAAGGCCGAGTCATAATCAGGTTTCCTTTACCATACAAAGTGGGCGAGGAGAAATTTCCTGGCAACGCGGACGAGAAGCTACGGTGTGAAGCCGCAAGCTATATTTGGATCCAACAGAATTGTCCCGACGTTCCTATCCCCCGATTGTTAGGTTTCGCATTTTCAGGCCATCAATGTGTAAGTTATGAGAACCCTAGGTCTAGTTATTTACGGCTGAATGTTGTGTATAAAGTTCATAGGACTGGAATATACCCCTTGGTACATCCGATTCATGGAATACTTTCGGCGGCGATTACGTTCTTTGTTCAACTATCCTCCTCTCTGCCCATACACCTGCCGCCGCGAACCGCACGGTCTAAAGTCTGGATATCTGCTCATCGATTACATTGAAGAGGAAGATGGGGTCATGTTGTCTAAGTCTTGGGAAGCAAAGCGAAAAGACAAACGTCGAACGACCAATTTATATAAAGACTTGTCACGAATCATACTGTCATTAGGTCGAATACCTTTGAGGCGGATTGGATCTTTCACCCTGGATAACGATGGAGTTCTAAGTCTCACCAATCGGCCATTGACCCTGCAACTCCAGGAGTTAGAAAATGGAGGTATACCGATCAAAATTGGTCGAGGTGACACCTACACCGCTGTGGAGCCATACATGCTTGATCTGCTGGCAAATCACGATAACCGGCTACGATATCAACCCAACTCGATCAACGACGAGTCAGATTGCAGAGCACAGATGGCCGCTATGACTGGAATGCGCGCCGTCTTGCCTCATTTCATGAACCGCGATCTTCGTCATGGACCTTTCCTCTTTACCCTTACGGATCTTCACCAGAGCAACATCTATGTTGACGAGGAATGGCACATTAAATATCTCATCGACTTGGAATGGGCATGTTCGCTACCGATAGAGATGCAGAACCCTCCGCATTGGCTGACTAATCAAGACGTGGATCATCTGACAGGTAGAGATCTTGCTGAATATGATGAAGTTCGTGAAGATTTCATGAAAGCTTTTGAGGACGAAGAGAAGCTCTTGAACAAAGAGAATCTACATGTTGGAGGCAAGGACGACGTGCCACGCGCAGGTATCATGAGGAGAGGATGGGAGACTGGAGCTTTCTTTTACTACCATGCCTTAGATTCGGCCACGGGACTTTTTAACTTATGGGGACGAAACATCCAGCCAAGGTTTTCTAACGTGGGCAACATCGATGTTGACTTGAATCGACTCTTAGCACCCTACTGGGGCGCCGAAGCAGAGAATGTTGTAGCGACAAAGATGAAAGACCGACGCAATTACGACGAGCAGCTCGGAGTCATGTTCGAAGCTGAAGGCCGGTTCTCTCCATCATAGCTCATAATCCAATCCGCCGCCGCTACGGTCGTCTGCCGCCCGTTGACACTTGTTGTATCGGCAGACTTCCGGCTCTGCATCACTATTTCTGTCCGCTGCTGCTGTCCTGAGAGCTACTCTTGCCTTCGTTCGACGACTCTGCGGCTCTCCTGTCTTTTCGGGCTTTGTCTCTCTTGTCTTTGGCGCGTTTACCAGAAGTGGAGAGCTGGCTCAGGGTCTCCAGAGTCGTATTGATACCATATTCGACTGCCGCCACCACATGCTGTGATGTTGGACGCTTGTCGGGCATTCTGGCAAGATGGAAAGGCCGGCCGGAGGCGAGCGATGTCTGCCAGAGGGAAGCTATTAGAATGCTACTTGGAGGACGTAGAAATCCGGGATGGAACCATACTCGTGAGCTTATCTTTACCCGCACCTGTTGAGGCAATGCGTTGTCTCTCGAATTTCCTTTCGGCTGGCCACTTCAATCACTCGAGAACGTTGAGGTATTTATCTCAACAGCATGTGCGGGGTTCAGTCCTCGCCAACCCACTTTTACGAGCTCAGCCTCGTCGATCATGTAGGACAGCTGGCTTACAGCAGCACTAATGCATGTATGGGCCAATTACAAATCGCTCACACCGAGAGACGGTCTGCTTTTGACCAGATTTATTTCCCTGAGCTTCACCGGTTGGGCAGGGGACGAATCAAGCGACTGGTAGATTTTTTGGATGTCTTAGGGCGATGGAAATTACCCTTCTGGTTGAACGGAGCAAGGCTTCCCCTTGTAAATTTTACCAGGCCCCATTCATCTTGATGTGCGACAACTAGATTGAGGAAAATCAAGGCCGCCAATAGAAGCAGCTACCTTAATACTACAATCAGATTTCGCATTTGGTTTTAAAGATCATTCAGGTAGCTAGGATAAATTTATAGTCCGTGAGAAAATGAATCTTAATCACCGTCTGACATCCAAAATCCCGAAGATCCCTCCGGACGAGGAGAGTCAGTCTCTGATGCCGAGTTAGAGGTTGTCCCTTGATATGTAGGCGAACTTGAACTGCCACCCGGACCTAGTTCCCGAATCTTTGTCTTCACGGTATCAATCATCCTGCAGAAGCTCCCGCTTGCCGGACCAGTGCTGAAGTCATAGAGATCCTGTAGAACGTCCATCATGTCGGCGGAAGAATGTTGTGAAGAACAGACCGCCCTCAGAGGTGAAAGACCATTTATGCTAGGCTTTGTGACAATTGCCCCACTCCGAAGCAACTCCCTGATAGCAGGCCGCGCATCGGATAGCGGACAGTGACAGCAAGCCCTAACTAGTGGAGTCTCTCCGTTAAAAGAGTACTCATTTGGATTAGCATGTTCAAGGATCACTTTCAGTATGGATAGCCCTTTCTCCTTGCACCACCTACGATCGTGGTGCATCAAAGCCTGGAGTGGGGTCGGACAGTTTGGATCGGTATCTTTCCACTCGGCGTCCCTTTGGAGCAGTAGCTTGATTGCAGAAGAGTTAAAACTATCAACAGCAATTGCGATCGGTGACTTGGTAGACACTGCAGGCATATAGCCTCGTGGACCGTCGCTAGTCGAAATGCTCTTGTTGATATCAGCTCCGTATTCCATCAGAATCTCAAGTATCTTCTTATTGTCCGGGTCCTTACCGCGCTTACTTATTATCGCATGACAGAGAGGAGTGGCTCCCCAGAGCAGATCATCAGGATCTTGGATTTGGGCGTTGACGTTAGCCCCTTTCTCCAGCAGCTTTCGCGTCGTGTCAATATTACTTGCCTGACTTGACTGCATGAGCGGTGTCTCATCAGCAACAGGTCCATCTATTTCGGCGCCATAAGATATCAGAAGCTCAATTGCGTCGGCAGAGCCGTATACTGCAGCGTCGTGCAAAGGAGACTCTAAACCCACGTCCGCTCCCTCGGCAAGTAGCAGGCGTAAGATATCAGGAAATTTGACCGCTTCTTGAAGTGGTGTCATGTTTTCACGGTGAGCTCGGGAGTTGACATTGGCACCGTGGTTAAGAAGCAGACGAGCTGTATCTTTATGTCCGCGTTTGACGCTGTAGTGGAGTGGAGTCATACGCGCGCCCCAGCGCTCCATACACTCTAAAGCGGCCGTATCTTCCAAGTTAGCACCTTTGCTCAATAAATATTCCACTACCGCATAGCGACCATTTATAGATGCGAGACAAAGAAGCAAAGTCTTGAAGGATGAACCTGCATAGGTATCTCTGAAGCGATCGAGTCTCTCTGGTGAGTACGCAAGCTGTACCACGAAAAGATGATCTGCCGGTGCCTCCCGGGCGGCCTTCCCTATGTACTCGGTAAAATCAACCTCATCTAACTTCCTGATCGCTCTTCTCATTAGACCGTGAACGACACATCGGTACTGTTCTAGATACTATTGAGCATTCATATTAGGAGAAGGCTGAAGGACGCACGATTGATGTTCGAATAGTTACGCAAGTCTTTATATGCCTTACGCGATTTGATTGACCAAGCGCCTCGGAATTCTCCCTCAGGAGTATCGGTACTCAGCCAGTCGCCAATCGAATCCGAAAATACGTTGTCCAATATCTCTGGCGGAATATCTTGAAACATCGTCTTGGACTATTCGCTTTGTGTGAATGGATTCCGCCCTTCGTAGACTAGAGAATAATCTCAATTCAAAGCAGACTGCGATAAGTCTGTATTACTACTGCTGCTGGTAGCTCTTTTACTGCTGCTCTCCACAGAACTGCTGCCTGTGTAGATAATGCATTGCTGACTGGGCCCCATTAGTTGCTGCCCCCTGGATTATTGCTACTTTTCGAAACTGAAGTTGTCACGGAGATTCATCACGAAACGGACTTGACACTCAGCCTCGACGCTGAAAAGCTTGATCGAATAGGAGCGAAATTTTAGACTCGTCACGGGTAGAAAAATATTCCCCGCAAGATGCCGTTCGTTCTTGTCGCTATCAATCAATCCTTATTACTCAGCGCCGTATTTTCCTAGGAGTTTTGCAAAGAGACTTTGTATGTTGAATTTACATTTTATGGAATGACCGACGGGGGAGATATAGCTGGAGGCATCGGCAGTTATTCTTCACCTGAGACTTTCACGTTAATCCTAGTTTCGCGCGTTATGAGATAGTGTATATTCCGTACTACTCGAACCTCTGTATACAGTGCGACAAGGATTACATCGCCAATATAACCTTCACCTCGACCTGTGGTTCGGCTTAAATACCAACGGCGGCTCCGCTCAGACTTCATGCCAGGATGCCTTTAGCTCGATTCGAGTTTAAACTATTATCTAGAGCCCACCGTCTACCTTGCCGGTTGATTTTAGAATATACTATGGGATGGTTCCCACGACGCTGGCTCTTTAAGTCCCTTTGTCCATTCCAATCCGTCTTCTTCCGGCTTCTGCTCTGCCGACTTGATCTGATAGCTGATCTCCAGGTCTAGATTGGATATCTTCACCATTAATCTAAACCCTTAGTCCCTCTGTCGAGCCACACATGGCGTTCTCGTTCTCGTGCTCGTCCTCATTGTATTCATCTTTTCTATGTCGGTCGAGTGTTACTCCTCCCACCACCTTGGTGGCAATGGCTTCCTCGTCGCAAAGCAGTACTCTCATACCTATTACGTCGAGCTTCTCTGGCCACTCGCCCAGTACGGCAGACTACCCTTCATGGCGTGAATATCTGGGCGACCCGTGCCAAACTTATGATGATTAGGCTGGAGATTGGATTTATATGGGTGATCCGAAGCTTTGCTATGATAACAGATTGGATCAGCAACGAGATATGGTAATAATTTTCACGACGCTGAATAACATGGTGTTTATCGCGCGCGTTGTCTGGCAATCTCGGAGGCAGGACATCTACCAATTTGATAAACCTTGAATATTGTAAGCATATATCTCCGTGCAACGAAACCTGAACTTACGTTATGTTTCACGTCTTCGGTTCGTCCTCCTTGCTTTGGCCTGGACTGCCGTCATCCTTCGCCTCTACAATCATAAGCCTTTGTCCTGTTGTCATCTTCATGATGACTTCCATGTATGCGCGCGTGAACTTCTGATCCTCGCCGCCTTCGTCCTTATACGAACCGTCACCGCTGACGTGAAGAGTTTCCAGACTTTGGTCTTATCAGGCACGAATATATGCAGGTTTCTATTATTTCGAGCTAGTATGGTAAGAATTCCGGCTCATTCTTACTCAGGGACACGCAAGTACTTGGGCGCATTACGGCGCGTCAACCCTGAAAGGACATCATCACCACAACTCATTGTTATTCGATGCCACCACCTGGAGATCTCCCCTCACACATTCAAACCAGCCTTGTCCGACGCGATTTCTCATCCGTGGAAATTGATCCTCGAAGCGTTTGATGAAGGACCCGAGAGTTTCAGAATCAGGGTCACTTTCTTCGACGAAGCACGTCATGTGGTCGGTCCAACCCTCTGGCTCTTTAGAGGAAGATGGTCTTTTACTTAAGATGCTGAACGACTTCCCTACTTGCTCCCTCTGATATTCCTCCACTCTTGCATTGTTGGAGCTTTCTGGGTTCCTCCTCTTCCCTCTCCATTCGTCTCCCTCAGGGTCTTGTGCTTTCGACAATATACATCCCATCTCCTATATCTTATTGGATAAGCCAACAGGAGTGAGCTGCATTTGGTCAGCAATTGAGAAGGAATGGACTCAGACAAAGGTACCAGAGTTCTACGCCTGTGCTCGAGGAGTTGGAGAGTTTGAATCGATGAGAGCTAGTTGTGGGAGACTAAAGGCAAGGAGAAATCAATCTTTATGATGATGGGAGAATGAGCCAATCTCAGCTAAGGATTTTGTGGCTCTTCCGAAGCAGGGACGCTGGTTCTGCGCTGGTTCTGCGCTGGACGACAGGATCGTTGGCTCTTATAGCCCTTCAAGTGAGGTATCTCTTTTAACCCCCTTATCTATTCTAGAAGATCAGCTTGGCTTTCGGGTCCCCTAGGAAAGGTGAATCACTATTGACAGGGAGGACGTACTTAGCATCCACATCGGCGCGTTGATGTGACAGCACCTGCATGAAAACGCCTCGAAGGTCTAGCGTCTTTGGGGATGCGTCGATGTGACTACGACTCCGATAAGCCATGGACGACGCCGCGATTGCCTGACAGTAAGTCAAAACCTGATCCCTATCCACTCTCATCGGCGCGGCGAACCAGCGGTTGGCGACCTCCATGGCATTGCACTACAGGGAAAGAGAGTAATGGATCTGCACTCCAAATTTGCTCCTGCTAATGTTGTCCTCGCAACCTAAGCTTCTTCTGAATATGGCCGCTGCGGTAAGTAAGAAAATACGACCGAGTCCAAGGCGTTTACAGGATGTCTTACGGACTTTGAGATGTAAAGGCTACTCAGAGAAGAACGGATCCGCCAGGAAACAGGTTGAGGTGCCATGAATAAAGGGTGAGCTGTCCTATCGTCATCTCATTCGATTCCCATCTCAAATATTGAATTACGCCAAACTCATATCCTGTCCGGTAGCTGTCTGATTCAAGGTCTACAGTGCAGATGAATTCGAACGGCAGTGAGTAAGTTGCAATTTTTCCAGAGAGCAATAGTGATAGACAAGCAGGTTCCGCCGCCACAATGGATGCATCCAAGACACCGAGCTATCAATGGCTATCGCACGGCTCAGTGGTTATACTCGCATCACGGCACCTTACAGATTGGGCGGTACCATTCTCTCCGACAAACTATACTTTGCCAACTCCGCCGACTCCAGTCTCGCTTTACCTAACTGTGGCTGTCCGGAGTTCCGGAATGTCATGCCATGAATTCATGAATTTTGCTTGTCACTTCGGGGCTGTGTATGAAGCATCATGGTCGCCAAGGGCTGCGTGGGTCACATATTACTTGGCGGCGGACGCCTGGCAATGCCTTAACGAACTTCTTGAAAAACAGTTCGAGACAGGAATCACCAACGTAAGTGCTCCGTTCAATATGAGACGCAAGTGCTTAAGTGATCTTAGGGAATCACTAAGCTGTCAGGCTTTCTTTGAATGGCTTCTTGGACACTTCGCCATTGCAGGTAAAGATCATATGGTGCAGGAACTCAATGTTTGAAGGAGATCTTTGCCAAGATGCGTATGAACAGCTTGTATGATCTGTGTTTAACATCTTCTGCCATTGAAGCTCTTAGTGAGTCACATTGAGTGTTTGGTGGAGTAATCGTTGGTTGTGAGCAGAAGATGTCATTCGTGAATACATTCTTTCATGGAATTTGCGGAACGAGAACTTAGATGATGGATCTCCTCACGTATAACTCTACCAATGTAGATGCTAACCGAAAATCGCTGTCGAAACTTCAAGATGGTAGTCTCGCCTAGTAGTACGTTGACGATAGATTTAGTATGAATCATAGAATAAAGAAGAGAGTAGTCAAAGAATGTAAGATGTGGCCGAACGTCAACGGCATTGCGAACACGATCACTGTAACTTGAACAAAGAGAGTAGGTAGAAGTAGGCTCAGGTCGAGACGCGGCCGATAGAACAAGATTGCTCTCAGGTGTCATGGAGTCAGCGCCTTTGCGCCGTCTGTCCCACAGCCGCCTATGCTTTCTCTGTCTCTTGTCCTACCGTTGGTGTGATAGGGTGAGGACTAATCCCTTCCGACACTAAATACTCCAACCAACCGAGATTGACGCAGTCAGTCAGTTTGGGCCACTCCGTCTCCAGTAGTATGCGTACTGACACCAAATCTTCTCCTTTGGAAATAAGGTCGAGGGTGAAGTTGGTCATCTGAGGCCGCCAGTCTGGTGGCGGAGAGATGCATGAGGATGGATTACCGGGGCTGAAGGGATCTCCCTGGACAATACCAACTGCAACACAGTGTCAGAACAATTTCACGACACGAGATTGGTAAGAGGGGAGAGCGGCAAGGCTACCTGGGAGCGGCAGCGTATCAAGACCCACTGGAATCAATGTTGACCTCTCCCTTCCCTAGCATGCCACAATATTTTGGCATTTGGATATCCGATACTTTCAACGCGTATAGATCTGTTGCGTCATGTGTATCGCGGCTCAACGGCTCCCTTGATGTCGATGTAGATGGTTTCCTGGAGCCAATGACACCATTCAGAATATGCGTTAACTCGTGTAATGTTTCGTCTGCTCTTCCCTTACGAGACTCAATCGAAGCTCGAATGAGAATGATGTACCCAACATAAACGCTGCGGTGCGAGAACTGAATACTGATAAGCAGTAGAAGGCTCTGTAATTCTTGTTAGTACTGTCTTCAGTCTCTGAGATTCCTTTCTTACTGCAAGAAGTATGCGTCCAATCGATTGCAACTTCCACATAGACAGAGATACCGACGCCGCGAGGACAACTGCAGAACAAAGTATAGGAATCGCAAGCAGACCTGATGTCCATTTCTGACGATCGCGGTAAAGGGCCCACCAGTATATCGAACTGAAGAGCAAATACTCCAGAAGGCTTATACCGAAACCAGTCCAGAAAAGAAGTATGTCTTTATACAAGCTGCGGTTTGAATCAGTATATGTGGGTTCCACGGTGCTGGTGTGATGTGTACCGGATGGAAAGTACAAACAAGAGGGGGAAAGGTGCAAACTCCAAAAGCGTAAAGATGGGAATAGCAACTGGACTGAGCTTACGCCACCACCATCCCAAATGAGACTTCTGCAAGCGGGCGAAAATCTCCCGCGTGAATGAAAGCTGCGGTGATATGTAAGCATTCGCATTGACGTGTTCCTCTGACGGAAAACCTACCTCTGAGAATATTACACATGTGATAGAGAAGCGAATAAGTAGGTCAATAGCAAGCCAAAACCCTTCTCCTAAATGGATCAATCAATCGATATGACATAACTAGTATTCACGCAAGCTTTTTCTTACCGTCGTCAACCCTCTTTGAGGTGTATAGCACCATGAGAATGACTAGAGCGGAGTCGAATGCGTATTTCAATATCACGATCCATGCCTGTCGATGACGGCGTAGCTTGTCCCAACCCAAGAACTTACGCTGCCAATGTAGGGAAGGGATTGCCGCAAGATCAGCGAGGAGGATACCAATAAGAACGCTCAGGTAAGCTGTCGGTGAGACGTTTTCCATATAAAGAACAACAAGGGGGTGTAGGCGTGCAAGAGAGGCTGCAGGAGACAGAGCGGTAGCAAACAGGGCGAAGAAAGCAAAACGAGGCAATATGCAGAGAGCTGTCCAACACAAGGCTGCAAGATCCATCGGTTCTATATAGGAGCTGGCCATAGTTCCTCCTTCTTCCCCTGTTCGTAAGCCCACATCAGGCGAGATCGGATATCAGTGACGAGCGGCGCTGATTATTAGGCCTTCTGTCTTTATCCCATCGGCTGGCAGGATGCACATTCCGGAGCCAACTAAGGTCCCACCCTGGCGCTTGAACGACTGATACCCTAGATGGCCACATTGGTGGATAATTCTGTGGAGTCTCAGGTATTAGGAGCCGTGTACGGCGAGAATGCTAACCCATAACCGAACGGGTAGACGGACGTCGGTTCCCACCCTCCCTGTGCGTAGTAAAATCAAAGGACTAAGGATGCTGATCTTCTCGTCAGCGCATGGTGTCCACAACATTGACTCGAGATACTCCTGCTTTCCTTGGTCATGGCTCTCCACGAGCAATGACAAATGGCGAAGTGGAAAACATGGCGCGCTAGATGGACTCGATCTGGCGGGGAAGTGGGTAGTCCGCCGCACTAAAGTAGAGCGAAATGCCACTGTCCATTTCGCTCAGACGCGCTAGCTGTGCTAGCCTTCTTTTCCTCATGCTTTCTCACTTTTTCTCAAGTTGCTTGAGCTCTCTACGATCTTTCAGTGAATAATGGCTGGTGTACATACAGAAGTAACTTTACTCCAACGCTCGATTCTATCTGTGGAAGCTAATGACCAAACAATAGCCCAAGACTTCACTCCGCAATGGATTCCAGAACCTTGCTGGTATCATCCGCAGCTTGGATCCAGTGAGGAACCCCTCTGATTGATCCCATTCGTCCCTAATATGTTTCCAACAGCATCTGGCGAGTGATCTTGAACGGCTCGGACAGTTGTTGTATGTGGATATGGACTCAGGACTTTCCCAGCTTCGAGATGGGCTACCCCGTATACTTCAAAAACGAACGTCTTTGGAGAAGGCCGGTGATTGCACCCCATTCCTTGAGGCCTATAGGTCGCCGAAAGGAAAGGCGCTCTCAAATGAGAGCGTTCACAGATTGGCTGCACTCGCTAGCACCTTTCCATCGGGAGAAGAAGCCAGCCGAAAAGAGGTGGAGTTGGAAAAAAACTATGGGGCCGATCCTAAATCATTCTGGTATCTGCTCTCACCGCCTCAAGATTCGAGCACTTTATCTATCATCCGCCACATATCCGAGTCATTCGACGAGCAAGAGTCCCTCAATCCCATTCGCCGCAGGATTATACTCAGTATTCTTTTTGAAAGAGTCCAGTCCCTGTCACATCAATTTCAGGCCCATGGCAACAAACTCCAACCAGGACAGACCTATAAAGGTGTCATAAATGAAGTGCTACTGAACAATCTCTGGGATAACACGAACAAGTCAACAAAGCGGAAAAGGCAAAGGTTCTGTCGAAATGTTCGCGCTGGCGGCAATTGGAATAGACTTGAGCCTGGAGTGCTAATTGGTCTTGCGCATCAACAAGCTTGGACTACGTGAGTCACTGCTCCGCGTTATGGAATCCGTAACTGATGAATGACGCAGGTGGGAGAGGTCGATGAAGGATGATGAGCTCGAAGCCATCTCTACATACATAGAATCGCTCCCGTCATATCAGCGATGGAAGGGTCTGTCCCCTTTCGTCCTAAAACTTAAGTCTGCCTTCCTATGTTATCACACCGAAGCCGGCGGACATATTACCCAGAATCTCTCTGTCAGAAGAACGCAAGCGAAAGAACATGGGGATTCACATTATCGTAACCGCCAAAGACGGAAGCGAAGAGCAGAGTGGTCTTCATTCCATGTACCCGGTGACGCACAAGATGCGACTTTGACGCAGAGCTCCTCGCAACCTCATATTCTAGTGTCACAATCCGACACGGTCTCAGATATGAACGGCAGCCTGCACGTATTGGCAGAAGTGGCTACTACGACCGGTTCGGTATCTAGCGGTATGTACTGGCAACTGTGATTGCATCTTCACTAACAAGCGTCGCAGAGTATTCGCCTCCTCTTGTCGATGCATCCTTTATGAACGATTTCAACATCTCAGCCGGCCCAGTCTCGGTCCCACAACCGCCTCCTCTTGTCGATGTATCCTTTATGAACGATTTTGACATCTCAGCCGGCCCAGTCTCGGTCCCACAACTGCCTCCTTTTGGTGATGCATCTTTCACGAACGGGACGAACCACTTCGACATCTCGGCCGGGCTACCACCCCCTCTTGGCCATTTTTTCGTAGGTGCGAGCAGGGATTTTGACCTCCTCACCGGCCAACCTGGGGCATACCATCAAGACTCTATCGACGGCAGCTCTTTCGGAAATGGAATGAACGAATTTGACATTTCGGCAGGCCAAGAGAATGTCTTGGATCCTATAGGCGATGCAAGGTTCCAGCAGCTGATTGATCCCCTCTTTCAGTAATCGATCGAGGCTCAGGAATACAGATATATACCTCGCTTAGTCGTCACAACAGTATGACAAGACAATCCAAGTCTCCCTTAACTTGGACATTTGAATTGATGTATGTGATACGTCCGAAGAGTAAAGGTATTCCCGAGACACTCGCGCCTGAAGAGTATCGAAGAGGGATTAAATATGCAGCCTTGCTCGAGTTTCGAAGTGTCGAAACGCCAGACATCCGCCAAACGTTACGTCTGATGTCCTGGTAGGCCAGCGAGAGTTAGCAACGCCTCTAGCTTAAAGCAATGCGAGAATTACTATCTGAAGTTGTAGCTTCTGAAGCACGGGTTTGATGGCTGCGTCCAAGCCTCCATCGTTGCATCTGTAGACGTTCTGGGTACCTTCCCATTTCTCGAAGCTCGCCCCTTCCTCGTAAGATGCGAAATGACGAAAATCATCCTGGACATCTTTTGGCGGATCCCAGTACTGTAAATGCTGCTTCAAGGATCCGATAGCAGCCATCACAAAAATAAAAGGCGTTCTAGAAGTTAACGGTTATGTATGCTCAATACGTGGCAAAAAAATTTACGAGGAGGGGAAGATCTCGCCAAGGACAACCGTAGCTGCTACTCACTATTTGTGGCTTCTTGTGGTAACATGCACTGGAGCGCATACCAGAGACTGCCAGAGGGGTGAAAGTGGGGCGCAATCAGCACGCCAAGGAATTTTGGTTCGGTTTGATTACCTCATATGTTGTAGTTTAAACACTTCTAGTGCTTCTCTTAATCCTAATTGCCAGTGGGCAGCTAGGCGAGGTGCTCCAATGTTATCATTGTCCTTTTGCTCCCTGCAATCGAATGTGCAAATTTCTCGCCATTCAGCTTCCCACCCCCTCAAGGTTCTTGACATGGAGGTGATTGTTCTGAGTCTTTCATCGTTGGACATGGATATAAAGCATGGTTTCTAGCACGCATTTTAAACTGGCTCATCCCTTCTCTACTCTTCAAGAACTCTATCAATTCAAACATCGGATTTAAACAGGTCAGAGCTCGCCTCACCCTTCTACTGCTTAATCAATCTTCCTAACACTTATAGATCCTGACTTCCGTTAGAAGAGTTCTTCAATTGCTAGCCTTTTAACCTCAACATCCTTGGCTGCCCACCATGAGTTCGTCTACAAAGTCTACCGGTGTTATACTCCGACCTACCTACATCGGTCTCATTGAGACAGAAGAAGATGCATGTCTACTCCTCACAGCTTGCTTGTCTGGGGTGGTCCCACACGCACCTCGATATCCCTGGAGAAATGAACTGCAAAATCTCGTTCGTAGCGGACATGCATTCGTATATGCCGATCCTGCTACTGGCACCGGAAACTGGGATGATGGTGAAGAGTGGGAATATCTCCGCGACGAAGACGGATTTCGTATCGAACGTCAAGGCTCTAGCAGAGATGGACTTCATAAGAGATCAATCAGCATTGTTAAAGAAGGTGTTACTCACCATATGTTGTCCTATTACATATTGGTAGACGCTGTGGAGTCCTACTCGGAGGAGGCCGGCGTTTTGAAAAGCTTGGAGCGCCCTTCCCAAGACCCCAATTTCAAAGCCTCACAGTTCAGCAATGCCTTAGCCTTCAGATCCCGAATGTAGAAGTGCGACGACGATAGAGAAGAAGAGCAGGCGAATATAATTATAGAGTTGCCTACGCCTGTAAAGACTGGTGATGCTACAAGCTGCCGGGCTTCGAAGACGGCGAGGCGAGGGCTTTAGTATAGGACGATCAGTAAGGATGTTTTTAGGGGAATTCGTAGCTGCTATAGGATATAATCTATCGGTGTACCTGCTGTAGGTACTCATGGAGATCGAAAGGCGGCAGAGTGATGGTCCCTATAGGCTCCTCGAAGGAGAATAACCTCACGGCTTTGGCGATCTCTAGATTTAATGACCAAATGACCTACCCAAAGGTTCAAGCTGGGTCCGTGCATAGCTTGCTGCCCATTGTTATAACAGGTCTAAGCCCCGAGTCACTCCTCAACGGCCTTTCACTTCCACCGATATCCGGCAAGAAAGCTGCAATAGGAGATGATCCCTCCACCGTAGCCCAAATACCTACAAGTAATGAATCTCAACGGGCCACTACTCCTTTCCCGTAAGTCATCAAGGCCAGTGTTAACGACGTGGCCCTTCGAAGGATAAGAGCTTACTGTTTTGGTACGAAGCAGGCTATCTGTCCAGCATTGCTGCCTATTTTTGATTCAGCCGTCGGATGCAGTGAGTGAAGATCATAGCGCCCTGCTGCAACTAGGAAATGCGTTTCTGTCCTATCGCAGTCCGCCGTTGAGTTCCCCAAAGAGCTTGATTGGGCAGTGGAGGGAACAGTATATGTCAAGTTCACCAAGTGTCATATATCATTTTTCCAAATGCAAGCTGTATCAGTTCGACATTGCGCATGCGAGGAATAAAATGACAACGGCTACGTGGTATGTCGAGGGTGCTTCAGGGAATATACATAGACGCACGCAGATATCCAGCGTTGATCTGTCAGGAGAGTCTCTAAGGATTCTACATACAGCCGTTTTCGTTTTCGTATTTCGACATTCTTGATGGATTGCCGGTGCCTACCGCAAATCTCTATTCTCACGGATGAGACCCTATACTTGCGCGACCGAGCACCACTTGTTCTGCGTCTTGACTAGTTGCTATCGTAGGATAATGGTTGATGACGCCGCTGCCCGCGAAATATACGCGCGCGCCTAGGCTGGTACGCTCTATAGGCTAGCCCTAAAACGAACTGCACTCAAGATGTGTTCCATCTACCAGGCCTTTGGTTATACTCCGAAAAAATGTTGCCCAAGTCAAAGGTAAGCGTACCTGATGCCAAACAGGCTCGTATCTCCCGTCTCCTCGATCCGCTCGTCAGACGATAGTCGTGACCGGAAATGGCGACGCTTGGTGCGACGCTGCACGTGATACATTGCCCTAGCGGAAAGACAGAGGTTTTTTCTTATCGGCTGAGTGTGAGAGAGTTATGACTCATTTGCGCTCTGCCTTGGCTCGCGGGTGACAAAAAAGTCCGAACACGGGAGCGGAGATCCCCCACAAAATTTTATATGTACATCTCCAATAATTATACTCTAAAACCTAGTCATTGCACCACCTGCATCAATTACAGCCTGTAATCTACGTGGCATAGTCGATACACGCTCATTGATAAACGGTATCGATACGTGTTCCCATCCTTCATTAATTATAGCACGTGTCGTATCGTCGTCCCAATGGGGAATCTTTCTGAGATATTGCTTTGGGGCTTGCCAGCAGTTCTCGATTGGAGCCAGATCCGGAGAAGAAGGGCAATTAAAGTAGTGTTTCAGCCCATTTTCTACCTTCCATCTCCGTACGGGGTTCTGTGTTTTACCCCCGCCATGCCCTGAGTCTCCGTCCTCCTCCAGTATGAATGGATTAATACGACCACGCTTAACGTCCTGAATCCATGGTTTCACGATTGGCTCTAGTATTGAATCGATATATACCTTATATGACATCTTCCCATTCGTATTGCCTGGTACCGTATAGTATACCAGGTCGCTTTTAAAATTACAACTAATAGCGGCCCAGGTATGCTGTCGTTTTTGGTCTTACCTGGGCCTCACCATGTGGGTCACCTTCCTATATACAGTCCTGACAGTATCGCTCGCCGGGCTTCCGTATAATACGTAGTTTACCCTGAGGCCCGAATCCGTAATGATATTCGTCACTAAATCTGATAGAAAACCAGTCTTCCGGCTTCGAATACCGCTATATCTAGTACTTAGCGTACTCCACACGTCGTTTTTTTATCCGTTCGTTATACCAGCCTTTTCGACACGCGATACACTTGTGGTAATCCATCGTACCCATATGTCGCTGTACGGTACGGCCAGAAATATTGAGGCCGGCCTCGTATCCTAATTGTTCCCATGTGAGAGCCCGTGAATAAAACCCGTCCTCCTGGAGAATCAACTCCATTTGCCGTACTTCTTTGGCCGAAATCTTGCTTTTTCTGCCCCGTTTCTCCTGACTCTTGGGGTTGTTTGAACTCCTTCTCGAAGATGACGCATCGCAGATGTCATACACGGTGGTAATTGGTATTTGACGGGTATCAGCGATGACCCTAATCGTCATAGCGTGATCAAAACGGTCAGTACGTATTGCCTTACGTACTGGCGTAGCCCACTCGGTCGTACCAGTATGTATCACAGGTGATGAGGGAGGCATTATGGTATGAATAGAGAAGATGGAGATAGTGTATACAATTTTGGTGGGGTATCTCGGCTAAAATCTCCTGAATGTTCGGACTTTTTTGTCACCCGCGAGCTTGGCTCGCTGCATGGTTTAAGGTAGGCGCTAATTGAGTGCATCTTGCCAAGACTTTTCGCGCCGTTCGGCCACACCATCTTCTCACAGCGGCGGCTACATAAAAGTCTGCCATCTCATTCCAATCGACATGGCTCGCGGTCAAGCAAAGCTAAACATTAAGCATAATTGGCGGCAACCTCTGGTACCAAATGGACAAGGTAAATTATTCGGGGCTCTTACTTTAGGTGTCTGAGCTGATTATCTGTAGGAAAGCGACCCAAAGGCATCAAGAAAGAGCAAATCCTTCGTAAAAGCCTACGTTTACAAGCAATCCAACAGTGTCACAAACAGTCCCTTATTAAAAGCAACCATATTAAGGAAGTGCAGAAACCTCTCTCCCCTCCAGCAAGCAACGCCCCTAAGGCCAAGAAAGTACGTGCCCTCCTTGCTTCTCTTACTATGTCGTAGCGTTATCCTAAGTGAGGCACTGTAGGGCCCGCAAACCCTCTACATACCATCCACGTCCTCTCAAAAACGGAAACGAGGGCGGGAAGAACAAGAAGTTATACATCCCTTATCTCAAACCCAAGAGCAGCCTCCTTCGAAGCGACTACGAACCTCGCCTTCGAGCTGTATCAACAAGAAAGAGTCACATCAGGTACCGGCGAGTAACATCAGCGAGGGTAGCATTAACCCGCTCCAGCACTGGATCCAGACTGGGCAGTGGCGAAAAGACTACTTCGAACAAGATAGCCAGGTCAGAGAAGATTTCGAGAGGGGCAAGTCACCAGAAGGACCTAGCCAAAGAGATTGGTTACAGGAGCATTATACCAGAGAGCCGTTCCGAATAATGCACGCTTTTCCTCATCTACATCATTTCCTTGCGAGGAAAAAGTCCTCTTCCCTTCGCCGCAAGAAACCGCAATCAGGCTCCGAGACCCGTAGCGATCAACTATCCCGGGAAAACAGAAGCTCCCAATATAATAATATTGAATATGAGATCCGCCTGGAGCAAAAGGGCAGCTATATGCGCAAGTCCACTTTAGGCATCACAGATACGAGCAGGGACCTCTGCCGAACGTTACTAGAGAAGGAACAAACAGTCCCGCAGGACACATTGTTTCGTGACGACCTATTCGACGAAACTTACCAAAGTGTGCAGGGGAGGAATGAAGCTATGATTGTCCGGGATATTTCCCCACTGATTTGCCCCTCTGCTCAAATTTTGAGAATTTACGGTGCTAAACATCTCAATCATCTCTTCGAAAGTGTCAACGAGGGCTGGAATAGCATGGCCGAGTTTGAGGGTAGTCTTCCACAGCCGGATTACTCGGTTGGATTCAGGCAATCTGCATTTACTCAGAAACAGCTGAACAAGCTCAAACCGTTCGTGGGAGAGCCCGGGTCTAAGCTTACTACCTATTTTATGGCTACAACGCGAATGTACTTTCCTTTTCTCACCTGTGAGGTGAAGTGCGGCGCTGCCGCTCTCGACGTTGCTGATCGCCAGAACGCCCAGAATATGAGCGTCGCTTTAAGAGCTCTTGTCGTACTTTTTAGGTCGGTAAAGCGCGAGAAAGAGCTAGACCGGAAGATCCTCGCCTTCTCGATCTCGCACGACCACAGGTCAGTGAGGATCTACGGCCATTACGCTATCATCGAGGGTAACAAGACTTCCTATTATCGCCATCCCATTCATGAATTCAGCTTCACAGCCCGGGATGGCATGGAAAAGTGGACCGCCTACAAAATCGTTAAGACCGTCTATGATCATCACTCGATAACACTCCACAAGATGATTTGTTCGGGCATCGATGACTTGCCAGCCGGTATCAATTTTGACCTTTCTCAATCTGCTTCTTTCTCCCAATCTACCTGCCAGAGTTCGCAGCAATCGAACGCCGAGTCTGAATTAGGCGAAAAAGACAGCCAATTCAGTTTTCTGGCCTCCCAAGAAGTTACCCCGACCACTTCCTGTACACTACCAACCGAGCGAGCGTCGAAGAAGCCAAGGAATCAGCGTGCTGCGGGTCAATAGCGCTGAAATGTCAGAAGCCAAAGATCCTGCGATCTCAAGTAATTTCAGGGAATTATCTGATGTCTGGACCTAGCACCTGCGCGCGGTGGACGTGGAACAGGAGGTTGAGGGATTGAGAGAAGTATCGACGAGGGAAAGAACGAGAGTCCAGGACTGGCAGCTTGGGCGGTCTGTGGTGTGGGATTTGGAGCAGATGTACTCCTAGGGATCCAAAATCGGAGCTTGGATGTATTTGATTGGCGTGATTTTTTCTCTTCTCTCACCACCACATCACCTCCCACATTTTCCTCAATAACCAGCCATCCCTAAAATGGAAGGCCAAGTTTCACGAAATTAATCTCGAGCCATCCAGAGATGAAAGAGTTCAGCACTGGAAATCAGAGAGGTCGGATTGGACTATTTGATATCTGCTGAAGATTAATGGAAAAGATTTAATCTATAGACCAAGACTTGCAGAAAAACCTGCGTCGAAAAAGCTGTTGACGCCTTCGAATGCTCAAACCCCGTGTTCGTCCACCCTCTCCAGGAGCTCCATTGCATCATCATCGCCCAATGGACTCAAAACACCGCCCTGACTCGAAGCGCTCGGCCTGATGCAGACTGTAGTGATGGTAAGTGAGCTGGAAAGCAATGGAGAAAGACATGTGAATGCTGATCGCAAGGCCATGAAGAATACCAAGCTACAGCCAATCAGGACACAGTCTAGATTAAGCACGTAGAGTGATCCTGTGAACCTGCGCTGTGTGATTCTTAAAGTGTACCACTGTCTCTAGCAATACCTCTTTGGCCACGCATATGGGATGGTGACAAGGGATTGGGTCGTTGCCTTTGTGGCCCTTGAGGTGCTTGTCGACGTGATCCATCATAACACTAGGTCGGGCAAACTCGTACATACGCTCGTCGTAAGTCTTTCGCTCGTCACCTATACAGATAGGACATTGAGTCGGTCGGCAGACTAAGGGAAAGGTCTCCTGGCTGTCATGAATATACTCGTTGGGGACCTCGGGAAGCGCCACCAAAAGATTAGACGTGCGTACGTAGTTTGGTGTAGCTTCGGATTGACGGCGGCGCGTTGCTTCTTGCCTGGTGCACAGAGCAGCCATCGTTTGGATCGTATCACCCCTCCTCGCGAGTTTGTCCAAGTCTGTCAAAATGGAGGTTTGATCGCACAGTAATCGCACAATTGAATCCCGCTCGGGGAGGTTGTATGTTGTAGGCGGTGCTAATAAAGTATCACTAGCGACAGACAAATCATTAGTGCCGAGATCGTTGAATTGAGCTTCGAGTATAAGGGTATCAGCCTCTTTAAAATGGCGTCTACGCTCTCGAGCAAAACATCTGTTCCGTAAGTTCTCTTTCAAGGTGTGTCGAGCGGCATCCACAGATATTTTTTCCTTCAGATCTGGGTCCGTGCTAGGGGCAGCACGGACCGAACCATACTTCGTCCTGAGCTCCTTAGTAAGAGCTTTGGTCCGCTTAGATAGCTGGTTGACCTTAGGATTGTTCGCGACCTTCTTCGAGCCCTTATCCGAGCACTTGGTCGGCGCAGTGCGGTCGGCGGTCAAGATTAAACGTCGAGCAAGCCTTTGAACCACTCCATCGGAGGGGCGCTCTAAGAAGGCGGCTTGAGTGTTGTACCGTACCTCTTGATCTAGATACCTTTTTGTTGTACCCTCGGCATCACCCGTAGCGTGGTCGAACATCTGGTTCCTCACAGAATCTGGCGCCTTGCCTATACCGTTAAAAATTCGTCAGTTGTGCTTACTGAAGCTGAGGAAGGTAATAGGGGTGACTTTACCATTGACGGCATTCATTAGCCCGCGCCGAATAACGTACTGCGTGAAAGGGTGCTCCAAACCAGCGCTGATACCGAGCCCCTTGAGATAACGACGCCAGGTACTAGACTTCAAAGGTTGCGTCGCTGATGTACTCCAAACGCCTGCGCAGTTCTCAGGCTGACGGAACAGAGGGATATTTGCCATACTCGACTTCCAGCTTAACTTGAGGCTGTTTCTGTGCTCAGGTATCTTTATGCGAAAAATATTTGAAGGATCCCTGTTAATAGCATCAACTTCGAATGCCTTGTCGTGGACTGCTAAGGCGAGGAGGTGGTCGAGAACACAAAACATTGGGTCGTTCTCTCCCTCGAAAAGAAAGGTCTTTCTATAGAGATAGGTCAGCAAATAAGTAGAAATATCGAGGATAGAGCGCCTACACTGAAGACTCAGACCTCCTCTTCGCTCCTTTCGTGTGGATGAGGGTTACTTTCGCAGCGAGGATGTTGGGGCCTCCTGGGACACTATTGCGTAGTAAAAGCATCATGATCTCGTTATAGCATATAGACTCGGTCTTCCCAAGGTGTGTGTTCATGCTATTGTTGCTGTGCGCTGTAGAATCGTCAATGTCAGACTCGCTGTCGAAATCGGATTCTGCGACGGACTCAGTGTCACTGGGCTCAGTAGTACTAGACACAGTACCCTTGTTGTCGGTATCACTGGACTCAGTACCCTTGTTGTCAGTATCACTGGACTCAGTGCCCTTGTTGTCAGTATCATCGGACTCAGTCCCGCCGTTGACGAATTTCTTTTCGCTTGTATCGAACAGTGAGACGGGCCTACACCCAGTGTATGAGGCTAGGAGGATTCCCGTTGCGACCTGGACACGCTGGTGTTCGTCCCGATAGGTGGTGGAGTCGTAGACCCAGTGAGTGAAGAGGATATGATAGAGATCGTCGACACCCATGACTGGCTTTGTCCTTGCGAGCTTTCTCAGCCCATATTCATCGATAAGTTGCTGCTTGAACTATAGATTGAAGTTAGTGTTTGAAGGGAGAAAGAATATATTAGGTGGGGAGACCAACATTTAAAACGTCTTTATTGATTCTGTCGTCAAGGATGTCCGTCTGGTCGGCGATATGCATCTTGAGCTGTTGCCAGTAGAGTTGTAGGCTCCCAGCAGACTCGACCCCTGGGTATTGGTCTAGGGTCCACTGCAGAAACATTTTGAGATGCTGGGCTTCCGGAGGCGAACTTCGAAAATCGGGGTCCACGTTGGTTAATTTACAGTATCTAGATAGTCTGTGAGTACGTTCCCTTCACGCGTGGATTTACAGTACTGCTTACGCCTTCCATTTCTGCAATAGCGATTTGATGCCCCCCATGGTCTTATCGGCTCGTGGTGGCATAGTCCGCCCCAGGGCCTTGAGCGTCGCCAGGCGCTTCTTGTAGTATTGAGGATGGCGCTTGCTGCATTCCTTCCGTCCTCGGGAGGTTCGTTTGATCGACATGGTAGAGGTGAAGTGGGAGCGACTCGCTCGAGGACGAGAACGTAGTTGAAACGGGAATTGGGCGTCAGGTATGAAGGTGTTGAAGGTATGTCGGTGCTGATCTGCGTTCGAGGGTGTTGAAGGGAGGAACGCCTAGAGGTATCTAAATCTGTGGTGGCCTGCTTGAGTAGAGAGTATGATCCGAGGGGTAGAGCCATCCTCAATAAATATATCGGGAGTATAACCCTCCTGGTATCGTTCTGTGATCGTCTCGAGGTGAACCGCCGCTCGTGCTGGAGCTGAGGGCTCGAACGACGGGCCTGGCTAGCGTGGTGGGCCCGGGCGGCCCCCAACGTCTCAGCTGCTGCCTGGGCCCCGGCCACCCAGCCGCCGGTCCGGGGACCCTGGCCTGTCCGGGCAGCCTAAAGCGGCTCCAAAGGCTGCCGGAACTGGACGGTCGAACAGCGCCAAAGTGCTTCAAGATATAAAATTACCTAGGACTAGATTAGCTTTATATTCTAGAGAAGCTTACCTATAAAATCCTAGAATATATATATAACTATTATATATATAGTAGAATTTATTAGATATATAACTAATTATATAGTTTAATATACTTTCTAAAAATAAGAAAGGTTATATAAGGGTATATTAATAGGTACCTAGCTTATTAATTATTAAAACCTTTAAGATAACTATTATATAGGGAATTGTATCTTATAAGGGATACTTAATACCCTCTAAAAGAGCTAGTAATAAATTTTATAGTTAGCCTACTACTAACTAGGTAAGGTTATAACTCCCTACTTATAATTATAGATAAGTTTTTAAAGTTTATCTAGCTAGTCCTAGGTAATTAAATTAATATAGCTAAAATCTAGGCTAGATAATATTTTAATAATATATACTAATTATAGAGTATTCTAAGCCGCCTTATCTCTAATAGAGATCTTAAGTTTATTAGTAAGTTCTAGAAAACTCTATTCTCTAAATATAGGGTATTATTAGAAATAATAATAGCTTACTATCTATTAATAGATAGATAAGTAGAATAAACTAATTAGATTATAGAAATAGCTTTAAGATATCTACTAGTAGGCTAATATAAGGAGAACTAGGATACTCTATTATTAGAGGTTAAATACGCCTTAAATATTATAGAAAATATAAGTATACTTATAACGCCGTTTAAAGTACTTTATAATATAAAGCCTAGGGGTTACCTTAATACTATTATCCTTAGAAATAATGAAATTATAATAAAATTCCTCTATTATTAGGATATAATACGTAATAACATTATAAATACTATAAAATTAGCCTAGGTAAAGATAGTAGTAAGGTATAATTTAAAATATAAGGTTCTAGACCTTGTAGGTAGCGCGTATCTTAGACTTATAAAAATAGGAGACGCGGGATATTATATTCCTAAGTTATCCTCCTTATTAATAAAGAAGGTTAGATTATATAAGATCCTAGAGAAAATTAGCCCCTTAATATATAAGTCAGAACTACCCCCTAATATATCTAGGATCTATCTAGTAATATTAGTAATCTACCTAGAGTAGGGTAAACTTAATCCTTTTAATTAAGCTATTCCTCCCCTAGTACCCGTTATTATATAAGGTAGATAAGAATACGTAGTAGATAAAATACTATATAGGGAGAAAAGAGGTAGAAAGGATAGCTATTAAGTTAAGTAGAAAGGCTATAATAAAATGACCTAGAAACTAACTACTAACCTAGTAGAAGACGTACTAGATATAATAGCTAGATTTAAGAAATCTTAAAAGTAAGGTACTAGCGTCCGCTAAAGAGAAAGGTATTAATATAATTATAGTTTAAAGGTATTAATATAATTATAGTCTAAAAATATATAATACGGGTACTTCTACTACTAGCGTAGCTTTAACTTATAAGAAAGCTAAGTTTTACCTTACTTACCTTTACCTTTATTATTAATTATTAATACTAATAAAGTATATATTATATACGTCTTATCTCTAGGGGTAATACTCCTTACTACCTAGGATTCTTATACTAATAACTATTACTAAGAAAGTCGCCTAGTTATAAACCCAGTTTAGAATAAATATAATAATAAGGTATTAACCTAAAACCCCATTTAATAAGGATATTAATTTATATGTAATAGACTAATTAAGGATAAATATAGATAAAAACTATATTTAGTAATTACTATTAACTTAATTCTATAAGAGCAGACTTATATCTAAGGAGATTTTAAACTACTTACCTAAGGGGCCTATCCTTTTAAGAGTCTTTTAAATTTATATACCCTAATTTAAATTCTAATATAATCCCCTTTATAGAAATAACTTATATTACTCTAAAACTTCTAATAGAGCCTATATATTAAGGTACCTAAGGGAAAATTAATTAAGACCCCTTTTAGTAGTATATAAATAGCCTATCTTTATTCCTAATAACTACTATATTACGTACTAGATCTAGGATTAACTTAAGTAGTAGGTATAATAAAACTTATTCCTAGATATTACTATACCCCTAGATATTACTAAGAAGTTAGGTATACTAGTTAATAATAAAGAAAATTTATACTAGGTTAAATAAGATATTATTTAATATATAAAGCCCTACTTATAGTTAGTATACTTAACTATAATAGTTAGGCCTAGGAAGCGGCGTTTAGCCCGAACTAGGAGGAAATAAGGGTAGAGGTAAAAAAATAGTTATAGATTCTCTAGGAGTTTAAAATTTATAGATTAAAGAAGGTAAATTTATAAAATAATATAAGATTATAGAATAGTTATAAAGACTTTACCTTCTATAATCCCCTTAATTATCTTAAAATAAATTATAAGGTACTACTACTTAGGGTACTAAGAGAGGACTAGGACTTAAGCTACTCCTAAGAATATATTATATTTAATTTAAACCGGCAGGCGGGTATAAATCGCGCTAGCCTTTTAAGCCTTTTTAAGATAGTTTATAAGATAATAGATAATATTTATTATAACTTAGAATATAAACCTAGGTAACTACTAGATATAAATTAGGAAACTTATCTTAAGGAGTACTTATAACCTATATTACTAATAATAGTAATATTAGGGGAGTTATTAGCTCCTCTATTAGACTAGGAGATCCTAGCCGTAGACCCTTAGAATAGGCCTAATATATCTTTACCTTACTTAATTAAATAACCCCGTTTAATAGCTCTTAAAAGAGCCCTTAAAGCTATTAGCGAGGTTACCTCTGAAAATATAAATATTAGCTACTATATAACTAGGTCCCTTTATATAGAGGAGAATAGGGGGGTAAAAATCTTAGGGAAACTAGGTAAAAGAGTTATTCTTTCTAAGTACCTTAACTAGCTATTAGTTATTAAATTCCCTACGCTAGTTTTTTTAAACCTAGATTATATTATCTTGAAGGAGGAGTTTATAGCCTATTATAAAAGCTTTACTGTTTTACTTAATTATTAGGTATTCTAGGTAATTTATTCTAACTTATCTAAGCGGGGGGATTTCTACTAATTAAGCCTTAATATTAATAGATATCTACCTATTAACTTAGTCCCTATAAAGGCCCTAGCGATAGCCCTAGATAATAAGGGGGTAAGGCGTTTCCGCGTATTTTAAGGGCGCTAACTATATAGTAATATAGGGGAAAGATTAAGCCTAACTAACAAATATTTACTACCTAACTAAACTTAAATAGCTAATAAATAATACCCTAATTACGTAGCTAGCGGTAATAAAATATTACCGTAGTACCTTAGGGATATTTATCCTAAAATCATTTATCTACTAGAGGATTAGGATATCCTAGGGGAACTACCGCCTAGTAATATAAAGGAAAGAAACTATTAGATACTAAGATCCTTTATAATAAAAAATTCCGTGACGGCTAAGAAGTCTAAAAGGTTAGTAAAATCTAGGAGGACTATCCTATTAAAATAGGTAGAATAGTAATAGTTATTTTATTACTAGCTATATAGGTAGAGAGAGATAGAATATATAAGATACTAAGACGGGTACTAGCGCGCGTCTAGTACGCGGCTAATCTAACTAATTATATCCTATTTTAATATATTTTAATACTCCTACTTAAATAAAGTAGCTTATAAATATAATAGTATAACTAACTTATATTTTATTCCTACTATTTAAAATCCCCCTTTTTAATTAAATACCGGGTAATAGGCGTAAAGGTAAGTAGATAGTAGTAGAAGTCTATTTAAAGGGTAGTAATTTAGTAGAACCCTTTTAAATATAGATTAGATAAACCCTAATAAGGTAAATATAATTATAGGGTTATTAATTCTATTTATATAATTAATTCTATTATATACTTATTTTATAAAGGTATACTATTAAGGTTTTTATATTATAATAACTTAATAGTATATTTCTTACCTTTAATATATTAGATAAGCTTATACTAGGTAGGGAGGAGGGTGTTATAAGGCCTAATTTTTATATTTATATCTTTAGTAGTATTATAGTTAATAATAATAATATTAATACTAGGATAAAGGATTATAACTCCCTAGTAATATTAATTATCTACTTCCTATTCTTATCCTACCTAGGTATATATCTAGGTAGCGAAGATAGTAAGGCTATTATAGCCTAGAGGTATATTACGCTAGAAGCTATTATAAGTATTATAGTTACTAGTATCTAGGAATATATTACGCTAGTTCTATTTTATATTAATAGTAGGGTAAGAGATAGGATTATAATAGATATATATTATAATCTAGGCCTAATAGTATTATAAGAAAGTAGTTAATTTATCTATTATAATATTAATTTATAAGCGGGAATAGTTTAATATTTAATTAATATTACTAATAATATAACTTACTATTTAAGCTTAGAATATAGAAGGATAATAGAGTTAAATAGGCCTATAAAGTCTATTTTATATTCTAATATTATAGTATAGAGTTATAGGGCTAGAAGGGTAGGTAGTTAGGAGCTAGCTATCCCTTAGTTAGTAATAGGAGTACTTATAAAGCTACTAGGAGTACCCGTAGAGCCTTATTATATTAAAGACTCCTACTACTATAATACTTCTAGGCCTAAGGCCTTATAAAAGGGGATAAATTTATCCTTTAAGAGGGCTTTAATAAGGCTATTAGCTACCTACTTATTAATCCTAATATATTCTAGCTTAATATTACCGGCGGTAACCTATTCTTATATATAATAATATTAGATATTAATATACTTTATATATATATAAAACTAGGGGTTCTTAACTAGGGTAATAGCTCCCTAATTATTATAATAGAGTATTATAGTAGTAGGCTAATAAGTATCCTTAGAGAGGTTTAACTTAATAAGGAGCTATTAGAGCTAGATAGCTTCCTTTATAACTTATACCTAGCTTATATATTCTACCTTATAACTAGATAGGGTAATAGTAGGCTATTACTTTAATAACTAGCTTACTACTCTACTATTAATAATAAAAATATAGCTTATAATTAACTATTAAATATCTTAGTTACTAGCCTAATTAATATTATTATAATTAATAAGAGGAAAGATACTCTTATAAAAAGTAAGTTATAAGTTAATTATACCTTAAAAGTAATAAAAAATCCTCTTAATAACTATTTAATATAATTAATTTAGATTTAATTTATATCTACTAACTATTAAGATTATAAAGGTAATATCTAGCTTAGTCCTTAATATAATATATATTAGGAAGCTAATAACTAATTAATATTCCTTTTAAAAAGTATTAAGGGTTATATAATCTTCCTTAAATACTTATAACTTATTTATATCTATTAGGGTTACTATAAGATATAACTCTTATATATTAAAGTCCCTTAATACCTTTCTAATATAAGCTTTTTAACCTAGTTATAATACCTAATTTACTTAATCCCGCTTAATTAATATACTTAAATAAAAGGAATATAAGTTAAGGTTAATTATTTAAAAGTATTTACTAAGTATAACCTTAACCTAATTAAGTCTAATAATTAATAAATTATTTATATAAGTTATAATAATAACCTAATCTTTATAATTAATTAAGATACTTTTATTAGCTATAAGTAGTATAAAGCCCTAAATCTTTAAAAAAGTAGATAGTATAAAAAACTAGACTTAAAGTAATTATTTTAAGTTATAAAGTACCTTCTTTAAGATATAAATAAAGTATTCTTTACCCTTAATTATAAAGCCTTTAAGCTATTTAATATAGATATCTTCTTTAATATTCTTATAAAGGAAGGCTATCTTAATATCTATCTAGTTTAATTCCTAATTTATGGTAATAACTAGCGTAAAGATAACTTTATAACTTATTAGCTTTATTATTAAAATAAAGGTCTTATTATAATTGATCCCTTCTTATTATTTAAAACCCTTAACTACCTAATATACCTTATAATAGAGGACTTTATTATAAGGCCCCCTTTTTAACTTAAATACCTACTTCCCCTAGAGTACCTTTTAACCTAGAGGTAGTTATTTAAGTACTTATATATTATTTTATATAAGGGAGTTAAATTTATCTTATAATACTACTTCCTAGTCCTTCTTAATATTATTTATTATAGCTTCCTTATATAATTTAGGTTTAAAGGGCTTTATACCTTTAGTTATTATTAGGAAAGTAAATATTATTAATAGATCTAGGGAGTTATTATATAGTTTATTAGGGGGTATTTTAAATTCTAGGTAATTAAATAGAACCCTAGCTAATAATAGGAGCTTCTTAGCGTCTTAATAAAATATTACTAGATAGGCCTAATTTAGTTTAAGGTAGATATTTAATAGGGTCTTAAGGTAGGCTTTATCCTTAACTATTATATCTTTAATATAAATTAATAGTATATCTTTAATCTAGATTAATAATACTTTACTTCTAGAGGGAGATTACCCCCTTATATTACTAGCTACCTACTTAAAGTAGTAGGGGAGGTTTATAAATATATACCTTTTAACTTTTAATTTAATATAACTTATAAGGACCTTCTTAATAAAGTAGATATTAGATAATTAAGTAAGCTTTTTAGATTTATTATTAATAAGATAGTAGATAGCCTTACCTTTATAATTAATAAGATAACCTAGATAGAAATAAACTTTAAGAAAACTAATTTTAATAATAGTCTTATTAATATAATAGAAGGCCTAAGAGCTAAGGACTTATAAATAAGAGAGGTTAAGCTAGTAGTTATTAAACCTCTTATAAGGTATTATCTTAATATTAGATTTAAGGGACTTATTTTAAAGGTAGTTAGCTACTTAAATAAATTTAGGCTAATATTTATAATTTATTTTACTATTTATAAGTATAATATAGGCCTTATTTATTAGGGTCTTATTAAGACACTTTATAAACTTATTAGCCTAGGAAGTATCTTATATTATACTCTCCTAGATAATACTATTAGCCTAATAGTACTTTATAAAGGTTATAAAGTTAAATTCCCCTCTACTATTAATATAATAATATTATATATATTATATAAGATACTTCTAATTTACTTTAAAGGCCTTAAAGGCTAGGAGGAACTTACTTTTTACCTTAAGTAGGGTAATATCTAATCCCTTAATATAATTATATAATATTATACTAAAGAATTAAGAGCTATTATAAGTTATAATAATCCCCTTATAAACCTTATAAGGGCCTATTAAGTTACTATTAATATATTTATATAAATACTTCCTTAGGGTAATAGGATAGTTATATAAGGCCCTTATTATTTAAGTCTTTATATAGATATTATATATATAATCCTTAGAGATAATCTTATTAAGGTTAATCTTATTAAATATATTTATTAACTATTTTAAGTTCTATTAGCCTTAATAATTTATATAAGTATATTAAAGGCTAATAGATAGGGAGACTTAAAAGGCTATAGATATATATACTTTTAACTCTAAAAGAAGCTAGGATATAATTATTAAGGCTATAAAGGTAAGGGTTAAATAATCTTAAATATTAAGGTAGAAGATATTATTATATTAAGTATATATAAAGATATAACTTTTATAAGTAATAGTATACTCTTATAAGTTAAAGGAGACTTTAATTCTAAGATAGAGTAATTAAGATATTAAAATTAAATTAAATTAAGTATTTAAGATATAAAAGATATTAATAAGGCGTACTTTTACCCTAATTCCCTTACTAATCTTATAAGGGATAATTATAATACTACGCCCTATTATATAAGGACCGGCTTAGCTAATCTTATAAATAGGGGACTTAAGAATTACTTTATATTCTTTAAAGATATCTTAATTATTAATAATATATTAATTATACGCTATATTTAAGAGGATAGTAGTAGTAAGGCTAGTTATACCTAGTATAATTATAAAGCTAATAACTAGGTCTTTAGACTTTATAGGTATATAAGGATATTTACTTTAAATATTACTACCCCTTAATTATAGCCCCTTTAGTTCTAGTTATTTACTTTAATTATCTTAAGGTAGGCCTTTATTAACTTAGGGTACTTAGTCTAGTATTTAGACTCTATATAACTTAAATAATTATAGTAGTTATAATATTTATTACTACGCCGTATATTTAACCTAGCCTAGTATAATAGGTAAGTTGTAAGTAGTAATTATAATTATAACTATAATAAAAGATTTTATAAAGTTCTAGTAAGCTTCTTTATTTATTATAACTAGCGTAAGTTTATTAAATAAGACTATTATAATACCTTCTTTAATAGTAATAATATACGTCTAAATAAATATACTTTAAAAGGTATTAAACTTCGCGCTAAGATATTAGAAGTAGATATTAATAATAAAGATATAAGGGAGCTTATATCTTAGGTTAATTAAATTAAAGTTATTAGTTTTAAATTTACTTATATAATTATTAATATCTTTATAATTAATATAAAAGAGGGTATTAATATTATAAATAATCTTATTAAAGATATTAGTACTTTAAGGCTTATAAAAGTCCTTAAGGATCTTCTAGGCTATTAAGGGGATAATCTTATCCTTAATTATATTATAAGTATTAATATTATAATATACCTTTATTACCTTATAAGCCTTATTATACTTATTATCTTAAATCTCTTAAAGGTTTTAGGTTATAAGGATAATATAATTTATCTTAAAAATAGAGTTAAGGCTATTAAGGATAATATAAGACTATATATTATAAGAATATAACGGCTAGTTATAACTAGACTCTAGTATAAGAATAAATATAAGGGGTTAGTTACTACCCCCTCTAATCTCTACTTTAATACTAGTAGGAGGTATATCTTTAATCTTAGTATCTAGATTATATAGATTTAGTATTAGAGATTAAGTTAATATTAATATTAATAATTATAAATATATAAAGGGTAGTTTTAACCTTATAATAAGGTTAAAGGGCCGGCGACGAGATCTACCTGTACGTGGTGCCGGCTACGAACCTTCTAGTATCTCGGTACTAGGAGAGCTGAGAGATCTTACGGTGTTTTGGAAGCACCGTCTAGGGTTACCTAGTTATTACGGAATCGACACGCAGGTAGAGTATAGTAATAACGAGAATAGGAACGCTAACGCGATAGAAAAACAGAGAAGATAGAAGGAGAACTCTTAGAAGATTACGGTAAAAGATATAACGCGATAGAATATATAGATATAGACGAAAAATATATACTATATAAATACCCTTCCACCTCTCCCTAATATAGCCTCCGCTTCCCTACGCGTATTATAAACGCGATATACTAGTAATACTAGTAATACTAGTATAAGACGATAGAAATACTACTGATATAAAACCTTTATAATATTATAGAATATATATAGTACTTCCATACCTATACCCGCCATAGGGTCTCTTACGAGGCCACGTCTTTATACTCCAGCCGATTCCGCTCCGCGCGGTCTAGGTAGCCTAAGTCTACCTACCTTAGGGTAGTTATAGTACATATAGATAATAATAGTATAATAAAAAGATAGTAATACTATATAGAGCCAGCCCTTCCTTCCTCTTAATAATCGAGCGTAAGCCAGATAGTATACCGGGTATATACTACCGCTATTACTGCCGTACGGCGGCGAGGATACTCTAGTCCCCTTCCTAGGTAGTCCTTACGGTACGGCTACAGGTAGTAGGTACCTAACCTAAAACAGGACGTAGGTATTAGACTCCTCACCTAATAGCCTATAAGCGCGATAGGGCCGCCGGTCTAGTTAGCTAATAGTACCTATTATCTTCTACACGCATATACCTTAACAGCAGCGGCCGATATAACCGCGGTAAATATACCGGGTATCCGCTACCTTACTATTATACGGCGGGGGGATACTTAGCCGCACCTAGGTAGTCCCTATAGTATAGTAGTAGGTAGTAGAGGCCCAACCCGTATAGAGATACGTGGATATTAGCCTTCCCACCTAATAGTCTACAAGCACGCTAGGGCCGCTGGCCTCCTCACCTAGTAGTACCTGGCACCGATAGACTAGTAGGTAAGTACTAGTTCTATCACCTCCCTTTACGTATACACCCTCCCCGTTACGGATGTTATAACCGGGACTATAAGGAATTATCTACTATAAGGATTTATCCGTTACGCTAAACGGATTAGATTAAGAATAGCCGGTAGAGATAGAAAAGAGAAAGGGGCTAGGCCCTAGATAAGGAAAAGAAGTTTTACCTATAAACGAAACTTTAGTGTAATAGGTAGTAAACCCGACCTCTCTACTACCTCCCTAGTAGCAGGCCTACTAGGGGGGGGAGGGAAGGAGCTGTAAATAGTTAAGAGAACCGTAATTATCAGGTAGAGTTTTTATCCTTATAGCAGGGTTTCTCCCCGAATAACATATACGTAATACGTACCCCTAAATAGCCTACCCTTATTAGCTTTTTAGCTAGTATAGGAGTATAATCAATCAATTAATTAATTAATAAGGTTAAAGATAATACTTTTACCTAGTATTCTAGGGCCTTTTATTAAAAATAATAGTAATTAATTTTAGGGATAAAGTTCTAATATTAATAAAGGTATAAAGGAGGTATTATCTAATAGTATTCCCTAATAGTTAATAGTAGTAGCTACGTCTTAGTTAATTTTATAACTAATATCTTAATAGAGATATAAGAAATTAAGGAAGTAGTAGTTTACTTAAAGGTTAGCTAAAAGACCTTTAAAGTAAATATTAATTAAATATTAATAAATTTCTTCTTTAAATTCTTTAAGTTCTAGTATAAAGTAATTAAAATAATAAGAAGGAGGGAAAGAAGAGTTTAGGAAAGAAGGGATAGATATAACTAATTTATAAGGAGGTTAATAAGTATTCCTAGCCCCCTTTTATAAGAATACTATATATTATTTATAATATTAGCTAGGTAATAGGTATATATAACTATTACTAAGGTAGTTAATATATATAAGGAATAGATATTATTTATATAATTAGCGAACTATTATATACTACTACTAAAGGGTTATTATTATTTAAGTTAGAGAGGATTTTAGCTAGGTTTTAGTATCTTAGTAGAAAACTCTACTAGTAGATTCCCTAGCCCCCTTTTTACGGTAGTAGTAGTATTAATATAGAGGTAATTTATAAGGGATAGTATTAATAGTAGTTATAGAGTAAATAAATAAGTACCCTACGCCTAGGCTTATAAAGTATTAAAATAGGTAGAATAGTAATAGTTATTTTATTACTAGCTATATAAGTAGAGAGAGATAGAATATATAAGATACTAAGACGGGTACTAGCGTATATCTAGTACGCGGCTAGTCTAATTAATTATATCCTATTTTAATATATTTTAATATATCCTACTACTAGTAGCTACTCTAATACCCCCGTTATAAAATAGTATCCTAGATAATAGATAGCCTAGTCCCCTTTTACTATACTAACTTATTCTAACCTAGCTAGTTAGGAATCTTAACCTACTATTAACTACTCTAATACCCCCGCCTAGTCCCCTTCTAATTTACTAATTCATTTTAACCTAGCTAGCTTAGAAAGGGCTTAAAAACCTAAGGTTAGGATTACTCTTAATAATACTAATAACTAAGATAGAAGAATTAAAGGCGTCTAATAAGAAGTAATAATAATTAAATATATAGCTACTAATAAATAGTAATATTATAGTAGTAGAGCTAGTAAGGTACTTAAGCGTATATAATTAATCTATTATAAATATAGTAATAATAATTAATAATACTAGGGATATTAGATTAATAGAAAGGGCTAATAAGATACTTAATATCTTAGATAACGCGTTATAGCGCTTTATATTATACTACCCGTATCTTAAGGATATTATTATAAAGTATAATAATAGTTAGTTAGTAATATAGTTAGTTAATCCTAAAAAATCGTAGATACTAACTTAGTTAATTTAATAACTTAATACGCTTAGGACAAGCTTATTTTTTATAGGGGGTAGATATTATAAATCGGGTAAGTACGACCGACCTAGATAGTTATATTTAGCCTTAGGCCTAAGGATATAGGGAATCTAAGCCTTTATAACCTACTTATTTATATAGGCTCTAGCTAGTAATATAACACTTATAAATAGGAGACTATTAATAGGTATAAGTATTAACTTAAGTTTATTATTAATATTATAATTAATCTTAATAATTCTATTACTTTATAGGGTATAATATATACTATTAATACCCCTAATAGTATAAGAGGTTTTAATTAGTTATAAGTTAATAAACATACTTAAATCTTAAAAGGTATATTAGTTATAACTAAAGTTTATAAAGATTATACTATTTAGGTCTAAGAGTAATTTCCTAGGAGCTATTATTAAGATAATAACTTTATTATCTACTATTTTATAAATATTAAACTTATTAGTATAACTTATAAAGTTAGATTTACTAGGAGTATTATTAAGCTTTTATTTCTTTAAATTAATATTAATTTAAGTAATAGTAGGTATAACCTTTACTAAGGCTTTCTTAAATTTATTAGGCTTTATATAAGGGAATTACTCCTAGTATTAATTTATAATATAAGTATAATAAGACTTATATAAGATATTCCTATAATAATTATAACTTTATTATAGTTTATTATCTACCTTACCTTTTCCTTAGGTATTATAAGCTCTAAATATAATAATAATATAAGTTTTTAGGGCTTATTAATATTACTCTTTATTATAAGTAATAAATATAACTTAATTAAAGGGGACCTTTCTTAAGCTAAAGAAGGTATAACCCTTAATATAAATAATTTAAAAAGTATTAAAGGTACTACCTACCTAATCTTATAAAGTAGAGCTAGATTATATATACCTTTAATATAATTACCTCTTTATCTAACTCTTTAAATTTAATATTAGCCTCTTAAAATTAATAGGTATAATTATCTATATCCTTAATAGTAGACCTATTAAGGTAGATTATATAAAGGTAATATATTAATTTAATATAAATATTAAAGCTTATAAGTTTAAAGTTAATCTTAATTTTATTAAAAATAACTTAAGCTTATAAGTTAAAATAAGTAGGATCTTTAATAAATTTATAAGTTATAATATATACCTTAATTTATATAACCTTTAAAAAGGGCTTAAGGTTATTTAAAATTAATTAATTATTAATTTCTTTAGCCTAATAATTATAGCTTAAGTTAGACTTAAGGATTATAATTAAAGTAAGGGGAAAGCTCCTATTATTACTTTAATTATTAACTATTTTATTAGGAGTCTACCTCTAAGTATTTAACTTTAAATAGTAATTAATAGTTAAGCTTAATATATTTTCTATAAAGTCTTAAGAGGATTCTACTAATAAAGATACTAAAGAAGATAATTCTAAAAATAAAGATATTAAAGGAGGAAGTATAAATTTATTACCTTTAACTTATAAGTTAAAGAGGATAATTTTATTAAAAGTATTTAATAATAGTTTACTAACTTTTAACTTAGAGTTATTATAACTTAAGGGTAATTATAATAATTTATAGGCTAGTAATAAGATCTACTTATATATAGTACTAGCTATAAACCTATTACTTATTAATAGAGCTAAGAGGTCTCTAATTTAAATATAATTAGAATAAAACTAGGATATTACGTAGTAGTAGAGCTTATAATATAGAGTTTTTATATATATAATAAGCGCGCCCTTTATATATATAATAATGCCTACCTTAGTTCCTATTAGTAGTATTAGCTTAATATATAAGAGACTTTAAGTTAAGAGATAGAAGGTATATTAAGTAGAAAAGACGGAATAATAGGCTAAGGCTACCCCCCTTAATTAGGAGAACTATAACTAACTACGCGTAGAAGTAGGAGTAGTAACCTTATAATTATAAAGGTATAATTAGTAGGATTTATAATCTACTTTCCCTTATAAGTAGATTACTATATAGCCTAGTATTAGGAAGTAGTAATATAATAGTAGTAATAAAGTATATCTATCCCTTTTATAATTATAATAGCTCCCTCTTATATATTAGGGAAAGATATATAATAATTCTTAATAAGGGTATTATAAGCCTTCTACTAGGCTACCTAGCTAGGGAGTATAATAGTAATTAAGGCCCTTATATTATAAGTTAAATAGATAAGGATATTATAATACTAAATAATATAAGAAAGGAGTAGCTAGAGTAGTAGTTATTAGTAGGAGGCCTAGGGGTACTTATATTAGTTAAATTATATAGGGAAGGGTAAGAGGGTAATAGAGGGGGATAGACCTAAAAGGTACTATTAGAAAATGTAAAAATATGTAGTAGAATAGTTAACTAGGTTACTAAGTCTAGATACGTAAGAATTAAGTATAGATACTAAGAGACTACTTAGTTATATATTACTATATATGCTAGCGTCTTAGTAGGACCCTATATTTTAATACTCCTACTTAAACTATCTATACCCCTAAAACTAAAGAATATTTTAAAAATAGTCTAAAAATAACTATATTAAACTACCAAATACTAAAAATAACTATATTAAACTATGAATTCTACTTTTTATAAAAATACGGTTATTTAAGATTTTTATTTTAGGATAAAGCTATATATAATAAAATTATACTAAAATATTATTAGATATATTATAAGAAGGTAAATATTATTAACTACTAACGTATTATCAGTTATCGCCGTTATTATCTAGGCTTAATAGTACTTATAGTAGCTAGGTAAGTAGCTATAAGGCTCTACGTCGTTATAGGGTCGCCGTCGCTAGTCTTTAGAGTAGTTAGTCCCTATAACTTAATAATAGTTTAGGGTATCCTTAAGCTTATTCCCGCTAATAATAATACTCCTATTATATTAAAGGACCTCCTCTAGATTAAGTCCCTTATAAAAAGTAATAAACTTCTCTTTATAAAGGGGTTTAGTAAGGCTATTAACTAACTATTAATCTATAGGAATATACTTAAGGTTAATAATTCTAGTAGTAATTTACTCCCTTATCTAGTAATATTAGAATTTAATATACTTAGAGTAAATATAAAACTCGGGGTTCTTTATAAGGGTAATCGCGCCTTAATTATTACTGTAGATAATTACTATCTTAGGTACTTCCCTAGAAAAGAGTTAATTAAGGAGGTTCCTTAGCTAGATAGCTTCCTTAGAGGCCTACGTCTAGCTAATATACTCTACTTTATATAAGGAAAGGGCTACTATAACCTATTACTTAGATAACTAGCTAAGGGCTATACTTCTAATATTAAAAATATAGCTTAAGGTTAACTTATAGGTATTATAATTACCTACCTAATTAGAGTTAATATACCTAAGAAGGTCCTAGAGAGAGCCTTAGAATATAAGTTAGAACCTAATTATAACTTATAAATATTAAAAGATATACTTAATAGCCGCTTAATATAAATTATTAGGATTAATAGTATAATAGCTAATAGCTAATACTATATAAGTAATATTAGGCTAAATTTTAAGTATAATATATATAAGGGACCCTACTACCTTCTAGTAGTTCTTCTTAAATATAAGATTAGCTTTATACTTTTTATTAGCCCTTTCTAGGTAAGTACTAATTTCTATTAGTATAGTAATATACTTATACTCCTATATATTAAAGTCTTATAATACCTTTTTAATATAAGCTACCTAACCTAATTATAGCGTTTACTATTAATAGTCTTAAGTAATTATTATATTAAGGTAATAGGTATATAAACCTAAATCTATTATCTTAAATTAACTATTTAAGGTATCTTTAATCTATTAAATAGCTTATTTATTTAGACCTATAATTAAGATATTATTTATATAGAGAGATACTAAGGTCCCTTCCTTTAAGTTAATAAAGATACTTAAGTTAGTAAATAGTAGTATAAGGCCTAATTCCTTTATAAAGTTAATAAAGGTATAATATTAAACTTAAGGTAACTACTTAAGTCTATAAAGAGCCTTATAAAGTTAATAGACCCTATTTCCTTACTTATAACTTATAAATTAATTAATATAAATCTCCTTATTAATATTATTATAAAGGAAGGCCGTCTTAATATCTATTTACTCTAAGTCCTAGTCTATAATAGCTATTAGAGTAAAGATAGCCTTATAACTTATAGGTTTTACTATTAAGGTAAAAGTCTTATTATAATTAATACCTTTATATTATTTAAATTTATAAATAACCTAGCGTACCTTATAGTATATAACCTATCCCTAAGGGCTACGCTTTAAGGTATATACTTATTTACCTCTTAAGGTATACTTACTTATAAGTAGATTAACTACCTTCTAGGTATTATTTTCTTAAAGGGATTTAACTTTATTATCTATCCTAAGGCTCTATTAGATATTATAACTATCTTCTATTACCTATTAATAGGTCTTTAACTTAAATAGTTTAGTCCTATTAATATTAGTAAGGAGTATAAGGGCTATTATAATTAAAGGGTCTAATAATAAATCCTATAAATTTAATAGAGCTAGCTTAGAATAATTATATATTACCTATTAGATAGCCTATTCTTCCCTACTAATATATTCTACCTTATAGGTATAGACTTATTACTAAGTAGAAGCTACTTATTAGATAGGGTTAATATTATCTTAAATATCCTATTTCTTATTATTCTCCCCTAGAGTAGATATTTATAGGCACTTACTTAGCCTAAAGTTTAACTACTACTACTTATTAATATTAATATATTAAGGGCGTTTTTCTTAAAAATAGATATTATTAACTTATATAACCTATTATCTTATAAGGTTTTATAATTAAAAGATATAATCCCCTTTATAATTAAGAAGGTAGTACTTATTACTTTTATCTTCTAACTTCTTCTAAATATAATATAAGGCGTAGGCTACTAAGCCTATTATAAGAGCTTTAATAGGCATTTATATTATACTTTATAAGGAGTCTTCCCTAATTTAATATTAGGGGATTAGATAGTAAGGTAGTTAATTATAAAGATAATCTTAGGCTAGAAAGACTTATTAAGCCTAAAGCTAAGGAGTATTAACTATATCTTATATAATAATATCTACTTAAAATACTCTACGGCCCTATTTATTTAAGGGTTCTTAGGTATTATAAATTTATAGTAGATACCCTAGTCCCTAAGGTAGTTAATAAAGGTATTACTTATATATTTACCCTTATTATTAATATAAAGGTAATAGATTTAATAGTTTAAATACTTATAAGCTACCTTAAACTACTAAAATAATTAGAAAGTATTATACTTATACTTAAGGTAAATAATAATTAAGATATATATAAAATTATCCTTAAATATTATAAAGTACTAACTCCCTTTAAAGCCTATTAAGTTAAAGGGGCTAATAATATTATTATAAATAAAATTTATTAAATACTCCTCTAGCTAAATAGTATCCTTATAAGGTACTACCTTTTAGTAGCCTTAAATATAATATTTATATATAAGCTTATTAGAAATAGGCTTTAAGAAATTAATTTTAATTAATATAGCTAGTAATTTATTAATACTTTATTATTTAAGGTACCCTAAGTAGGTATATTATAGCTATCAAACTTTATTTAAGGGAATATTATAAGTATTAAGGGCTAAGGGCTTTCATAAGTCTAGAGTAAAGACTCCTATAAATTAGCTAGCGTTAAAGGCTACTAATCCCTTTAAGGTAATATAGCCTACTTTAATATAAACTATATTTAAATTAATATTAAAGAGCTAATTAATAGATAGGAAACTATTAACGCCTAGATTAGGTACTTATATAATATTAGATATAAGTATTAATCTAAGGCTACTATTAATATTATAATTAATCTTAATAGTCCTACTACTTTATAAGGTATATTAGATACTATTAAGTTCCCCTAATAGCGCGGGAGGTTTTAATTAGTTATAAGTTAATAAATATACTTTAATCCTAAAAGGTATACTAGTTATAATTAGAGTTTATAAAAACTATACTATTAAGTCTAAGAGTAATTTCTTAAGAGCTACTATTAAGATAATAACTTTATTACTAGCTATTTTATAGATATTAAACTCATTAATATAACCTATAAAGTTAGATTTAATACGAGTATTATTAAGCTTTTACTTCTTTAGATTATTACTAGCTTAAGTAGTAGTAGCCTTTATTAAAGCTTTCTTGAATTTATTAGGCTTTAAGTAAGGGAATTACTCCTAATATTAATTTATAGCGTAAGCGTAGTAAGACTTATATAAGATATCCCTATAATGGTTATAATTCTACCGTAGCTTATTATCCCCCTTACTCTTTCCTTAGGTATTATAAGCTCTAAATATAATAATAGTATAACTTTCTAAGGCTTATTAATATTACTCTTTATTATAAGTAATAAGTATAACTTAATTAAGGGGGACCTTTCCTAGGTTAAAGAAGGTATAACTTTAAGTATAAATAGTCTAGAAGGTATTAAAGGTACTACCTAATCTTATAAGGTAGAGTTAGATTATATAAGCCTTTAATATAACTACCTCTTTATCTAACTCCTTAAGTTTAATATTAACCTCCTAAAATTAGTAGATATAATTATTTATATCCTTAATAATAGACCCGTTAAAGTAGATTATATAAAGGTAATAAATTAATTTAATATAAATATTAGAGCCTATTAACTTAAAGTTAATTTTAATTTTATTAAGGATAGCTTAAGCTTATAAGTTAAAATAAATAGGATCTTTAATAAGTTTATAAGTATTAAATCTAAGATAGTTATAAATTATAATATATTATATTACCTCTAAAAAGGGCTTAAGGTTATTTAGAATTAGTTAGTTATTAATTTCTTTAACCTAATAATTATAGCCTAAGTTAGACTTAAGGATTATAATTAAGGTAAGGGGAAAGCTCCTACTATTACTTTAACTATTAGCTATTTTATTAGGAATCTATCTTTAAAGATTTAGCTTTAAATAGTAATTAATTAATTAAGTTTAATATATTTTTTATAAAGTCTTAAGAGGATTCTACTAATAAAGACGCTAAGGAAGATAATTTTAAAGATAAAGATATTAAGGGAGGAGGTATAAGTCTATTACCTTTAACTTATAAGCTAAAGAGAATAGTTCTATTAGAGTATTTAATAATAATTTATTAACTTTTAACTTAAAATTATTATAATTTAAGGGTAATTATAATAGTTTATAATTATTATTATCTTCCTTAATAATAGACTTCTTAACTTCCTTTATAATAGCTTTTAATAAGTAAGGGAAGAACTTTAACTTAAAATATTAATAGATAATAATTAAGATATTAAAATAAAAATAGGATTTAGGGAGTATTAACTTAAATTAGTTTAGCTTAAAAATAAGAGGAGGATTAATAAGTTATTTATTATAATAAGCTATCCTTATATTCCTAAGGATATAAACTTTATAAGGCTAAATTAATAAGAATAGTTAGGCTAATATTTATAATAGTAGGAAAAGCTAGCTCTAGACCTAATTAGGTAGTTAATAGTTACCTAATTAAATTTAGAAGAATTAAGATAGTTAGGGCTTAACCTCCTTTTATAAAGATTTTTTTAGGGGGCTTAATAGCTAAATAATACTAAAAAGTATAATATAATAAAGTAGAGATTATTATAAAAAATAGTATCTACTATAATTATTTAGGAGGAGGAAGTACCTTTCTTTCTTTAAGTATAAAGTAGTAGTAGTCTACTTAAGAAGGCTTAATAGAGGGAGTTTTAATAGGATTTCTACTTATAAAATTAATATTTATTATAATAATAAGGTTAGAAGTAGGTATTTACTTAGGGGGCTAAGTATAATTACTTAATAGCGCTTATATTAATAATAATATTATAATAGCCCTTATAACTAGTCTCTAGATCTTATAACTATAAATTAATTAAGTTTACTTATTTATTTAAGGTTACTTATAATAGTAAAAGCTAAGTACTTTAATTAGAAGTTAAAGAACTTTAGGTAATATATATAATAATAGTAATTATTAACTTATTAAAGGGTACTAGAGGCTACTAAGGCTTTAATACTATATTAACTAGGATTAAATAAATAATAGCTATAATTAGAATAAATACCTATACCTTTAGGCTTATAACCTATAAAAATATATAGTAGAATAGTTAATTAGGTTACTAAGTCTAGATATATAAGAATTAAGTATAGATATTAAGAGACTACTTAATTATATATTACTAAGTATACTAGCGTCTTAATAGGACCCTATATTTTAATAGAAATAGTATAAAGGAAGGGGCGAGGCCCTAGTAAGAGAAAGGAGTATATAGGTATTAGGATCTAATATTATAATAATTTAGAGTATAAAGGAGAGGATAGTATATAGTAGTTAAAGGCTTTAAAGTATTATAATAAATAAGGTAGGTAAGAGAGGTTTTCTTCTATATATTATAGTTTCCTCTTAATAAACTAGAGTTAGAACGCCCTTATTAGCTCTAAGTAGCTAGATAGTAGAGTATAAAATATAAATATAAATATAAATATAAATAATAGTTTATAATTATTATTATCTTCTTTAATAATAGGCTTTTTAACTTCCTTTATAATAGCTTTAATTAAGTAAGGGAAGAACTTTAATCTAAAATATTAATAAATTATAACTAAAATATTTAAATAAAAATAGGATTTAAAGAGTATTAATTTAAATTAATATAACTTAAAAATTATAAAATAAAGATTAATAGATTATTTATTATAATAACCTATCCTTATATTTTTAAAGATATAAACTTTAGGGGGCTAATTTAATAAAAATAGCTAGGCTAGTAACTATAATAATAGGAAAAGTTAGCTTTAAGCTTAATTAAATAGTTAATAGTACTTAATAAAACTTAAGAGAATTAAAATAGCTAAGGCCTAACCTCTTTTTATAAAGTTTTTTCTAGGGGCCTAACCTCCTTTAAAGAGATTTTTCTAGGGGGAAATCTTCTTACTATAATAGAAAATGCGGAATTTTAAACCCTAAAGATCTCCTATACCTATTTAGCTAATATATTTTAAGAGAAGTACCCCGATTTAACCCTTATAAGCTTAGCGTTCTTTCTTAAAGAATATTAAAGTCCTTATATTCTTTATATTCTACTTATATATATACCTATACTCTATTTAATAATCTTATTAATTAAAGTTTTTCGCCTTCTTTTAATATATTTAACGCTTTAAGAATTATTTAAATTAGATTATTTATTTATAAGATATATTATTATTAATAGATCTACCTACTAATTTTCCTATTTCTTAGTGATTTTCTCCGCCCTAATATTTATTAATACCTACTATAGAATTTATTAACCTAATATAAATCTCTATTTAACGCCCTACTTATAGCTCCTACCTACTACTACGCGTCTACGTAATATCTAGTCTTATCCTAATTATATTAAAATAGGCTTATTAGCTCCCCTAATACTATCTCCTACCTAGTAAATAGCCCTATCTACCCTAAATCCTAATACTACTAGTAATAAGCGTAAGAGAAGCTATAAGAGTAATAGATTAAGATATACTAGCTAGCCTAAGAAGACTATTATAGACCTTAATACTATTAATAGAAATATTATATTTAATATATTAGGATATCTACCCCTAGTAATACCTTAATAGGAGAACTTATAATAAGGATTCTACTAATATAATACTTCTAATAAGTATACTTATTACCTACTATCTACTTCCCCTACTAATCTAACTATTTAAGTAGTTATTCTACTAAGATATCCTTACTAGTTAATACTCCTAATTATTTAATACTCGCCTAAAGGGATTACTAATCCTAAAGAAATTACTCCTCTACTACTATCTAAATATAACTAATATATACGTTACTAGTATACCTAGCGGGAGGCTAATATAGAGGATAATACTAAGTACTAGCCCCCTATTTAACGGGGCCTATACTAATAACGGAATTATATATATTAGGGGTAGACGCTAGGGCGGGGATATTAAGTATATAGAGATCCCTATATAGTAAGATATATAGAGCTTTACTAGGTTAATAACTTATTTAGTATTATTAGTAATATATACCCCTATTATAACGTACTATTATAGAAAAATAAATATAGTAACTTAGGGGATAATTAATAGTTATACTATAATAGTAGGAAGAATAATTAGCTATCCTCTAACTAGTTATATAAGCTAGCTAATATAGACTTATTACCTAAAGGGTTATAAAAGGAGGCCGAGCTTAGGGTATAATTTATTAATAATTTCCTTAGTAATATAGATAATATTATTATTAATAGATAGTTTATAAGAAGGAGGACTATATATAGTAAGGAATTTTTAGATAATATTATTAGCTATAATAACTATCTATCCTTTATTAGTAAGAGTATAACTAATATTAATACTTATATTAATTAAATTACCTTCTAGATCTAGGGGTTTATTTATTATTTAATAGGTCCTCTTATTACTAATAATAAACTTAGGCTAAAATTCGCCTAAATTTATATATTAGATAGTATATAAGAGTAACTAGATATTTACTATTAATAATTTAATAACTTAAATTAAGATACCCTTACTTCTACTTAATATACCCTCTAGTCTATTAACTTATACATATAGGGGTTTAAATCCTACTATAACTACCTTAAAGAGGATAAATTATAATATTCTATTAATATTATAAGTATCTATATCTAATAGTTAAATCTTAAATAATAGGATAAGGGTACTATAATTACCCTACCTTTATAAAAGTTGCTTATATTATAATAACTCCTAATAATACTATAAGAGGCTAGATTAAGCGAGATATTTATATTAAAACTATTAAGGGGAGCCTTATATTAATCCCTTATTAGTATCCTTTTTATATAGCCCTCTAATATCCGCTCCTATTTCTATTTAGTAAATAGTTATAATATAACTACCTCCTATTAGCTAGTTATTAGCTTCTAGGTAACTATCTATTATATATATTATAATAGAACTCTATTATTAGTACGCTCGCCTAGTATACCTTAATTAGGAGTAATAATAAACTAGAGGAGGAAGATAGTAGTAACCCTAAGTAGGAACTAGTCTAGTATATTACTAGTAAGTATATACCTTAGGGTTATAATAGGTCTTAGCGAGTAATAAGATATTAATTTTATATAAAATAGATATAAGTAAGACTATTTAATATATTTCCCTAATAATTTTCTAAAACTAAATCCGCTTAGTTATTAATAGTTCTAAACAATTTAGATAATAGCTAGGGGATATTAATACAATTTAATTAATTAGCTAATTAATATCTAGATCTAGCCCGATTTCTTTAATTATATTATCAATAGTAGATATCTATTTAGCTATTAGGCTACTAATATCTAAATATTAATAGAGCTTAATAACCTAAATTAATATTATTAGAATTAATAGACTATTTAGGTAGACTACTACTCTAGCCTAATAGATAGGCTTAGTACTAATCTAGATATCTTACTTAAAGATATTAGTAGTAAGGTAACTATCCTCCTATTAATAATACTAGGAAGCCTATATATTATAAAAGTAAGAATATAAGATATTATAATAATATTCTAAAAAAGGGGTAAACCAAATTTTTATATTACTTTTATATATAATCTTAAGTAGCCTAATATTTAGAGCTTACTAGTATTTAGTTAGATATTAGAGTATTATTATAACCTCATTACTTATATCTTTAATTAGAAGCTCTAGGAATTAATAAAAGACCTCTTTAAGTAATATATCCTTAGTATTTATATAGGCTACTATTATATTATTAAGTTTTAGAAGTAAGGCCTCTTATATACTTATATTCTCCTTATTATATAGGGAGAGGATTAGATCTAGATAGTTAGTAATATTAATAGCCTTATTTAAGTATTTATCCCTATTTTATAATAAGGTAATATACTATATAAGTTAGTCTTATAATATATAATATATAATTATTATACTAGGGTCCCTAGTAATAGATATTTTAATTAGGAGAAGAATTATTATAATAAGGCTTTTTTAAAGGATTTTTATTAAGAGATATCTTTTATATCTAATAGGAGTTATCCTTTCTATAAATATTTAGTTAACCCCCCTAAACCTAATTCCTCTATTAATAATAGATAGATTATCCCTTATAACCCGTACCTATTAAAGAAATATAGTGCCTATATTAATATTAAGATCTACGGCTCTATTAAGTCTATTTTCTATTTATATAAATATATTTATAAGGGACTTAATTAGGCTAATATCTCCCTTATTAGGAATTATATATATAATAATAATAATCCTACTCCTAATAGCTACTTATAATAGTAAGGGGAGTTAGTAGATAAGATTACTAAGTTTTAGTCTACTTACTAGATTAGGTTTATTAAGGCTATCTAGAAGATACTCTTATTTAGTATAAGTATTATAAAGCCTTATATAAAGTATTTATAGATCTACCTCCTAGATTAATAGCGTACCCTTTTTAAGCTAGCTAATAACTAGGCTATTAATAAGGCTATTGAATAAAAGCTAATAGATAGTAATAAGCTTTATAGGATTACATTAATAGAGTTTTTTAATATAAACTATCTTATTAAGGAAGCTTATAATAGTAGTTAGCTATTACCTTTTATAAAATAGAATAGGAAATATCTAGCTATTATAAGGGATCTACTTAATTATTTATATATAGATTTTCCTAAGTTCTTTATATAAAATAAAAGAAATAAATAATAGAAAGTCTATAAAAAGGGGGAGACTCTTAGGCGTATTAATTTTATTAGTCTACAAATAAAGGATCTCTACTATTACTAACTACTCCTCTATTATATTAAGGGGGCTATATTATTTCATAACCTCTAGATAGTAGACAGCTAGCTAATAGGATAGAAGGAGGCCTATATAAATCTTAAGTTAACTAAAAATAATAGATATACTAATAAGATCCTTAATAAGGGAAAGGGTTTTTAGGGAGGTTATAGGCTATAAATGACATAGGCAGAATAATTATAGGTAGAATAGTTAATTTTCTATTAAGGATTCTATTAAGGAATAACAAGGTAATTATAGAAGCCTTCCGTAGTATATACTAATACGCCATGTCTATAATAAATGCCTACTAAAAGAAAATAAAGTAGCGCCCTCGTTATATATTATTAGTTCCTTTTTAATAACCTTAATCGACTATAAATACGTTTATTAAAGTCTTTAATAAGCTATATAGTATTATAAAGGTCTAAAATATTATACTATATATTATATTAAGGGCTATAATCCTTCTATTTAATAAGGTATTAAACCTTATTCCTACTTATAATACGCCTACTAATTATAGCTTCTAACTTATACTTATCCTCTATAGTATTATTATAAATAGGGGGGTCGTTATATTATAATTACTTATACGGGTCTAAACCGGGGTATAATCTAAGCTAAGTAACGGATATAACGGGGTATATCTATATTATAGGGGGTAGTTATAGACTAACCGTCGAGTCGGGATTCGGTACCAAGAATTAGTACCGACCGAATACTCGGTACTAGCTCTAGGTACCGACCGAAATACTTAGTACCAGCTATTAGTACCGACTCGCCAAGGCCTCGATACCTTAGCGAGTCGGGTTAACCCGACTTGAATCGCCAAGGTATCGCCAAGACGCTAAGCCCCTAATAAAATAGTAAGGAACCCTAGTTTTTTTTCTAGAATTACCCCTATACTAAAAATAGATTTTTTTTTAATTGGAATTTTAATACCCCTTTTAGTTCCCTAGGGATATATATTACCTTTTTACATTACCTTAAAGAATTACCTAGGCTAGGCTAGGTAATAATAATAATAATACTTAGTAATATAGTAGTAAGTTATAGATTTAATAGTAAATACTACTATAAATAGAAGATATTAATAATATTATAGTTATTATTTCTATAGGAATAGCTAATTAGCTATTATCTTTTTATATTACCTTATTTACTATTAAGAATTACCTAGTTAGTAATAATAATAATACTTAGTAGTCTATTAGTAAGTCCTATATATAATATGAAACCTTATAATAAATAATAAATAATCCTAATATTATAATTATTATTTTCCTAGGGAGATATATTACCTTCTTATATTACCTTAATTACTTTTAAGAATTCCCTAGGTAGTAATAATAATAATACTTAGTAATATAGTAATATATCCTATATATAATAGTAAATACTATTATAAAAAGAAAATATTATTAATATTATAGTCGTTATTTTCCTAGGGATATATATTACCTTTTTATATTACCTTATTTACTTTTAAGAATTCCCTAGGTGATAATAATGATAATAATTAGAAAAAAATTTAGAAAATATAGTAAGAAATACTACTAAAAATAGAAAATATTACTAGAGAAAAAAGTCTTAGCGATTTAAGTTAATACTTTAGTACTAATACTCGGTACTTACCTAGGTACCGACTTGAGGTACTTAGTACCTACCTTAATACCGACTCGAGGTACTTAGTACTAGATTTTAGTATTAAATCGCTAAGACTCGAGTTAGGTACCCGACTCGAGTTCGAAGTACCGACTCGACGCGGTTAGTCTAGGTAGTTAGAGTCTATAAGCTAGGGGGCCGATATGATTAAGGACCTTAAAAGGTCCTACTTATTATTAATAGAGCTTAGGATTAGTAAGGCCTAGAATAGAGTAATTATAGTTTAGGCGTAGGTAGAATTTATTACCCTTAGATATATTAAGAGCTTAATATTTCTTATTATATCTAGCCTTAGAGAAGATACTAGTAAATATAATAGACTCTTTAACCTATTCCTTTTAAAGCTATTAGAGCCTATTAAAGTCTTTAGTAGGGACGTTTATAGCTAATAATAGTAGGCTAAGGGTATTACGTACCTTAAAGCCGTAGATAATATTATTAGGTGCTAGGCCTATTAAAGTATTAATAGAGTTATTAAGATAGCTTTATAAATAGGGAATAATAGGGGACTAGTTAACGCTATTAATATAAGGGTACTAGGAAGTATAGAACTATAAAGTAATTTTAACTATCTAGTTAGTTCATTCTAATTATCTATTAGTTTAGGCGTAATAGGACGTAGATATTAGTAGTTAATAATTTAGGTTATAAAATAAAGCCTTCTAGAAACTTAATATAAATTTTAGGTCCTAGTCACTAATTATAATATATAGGATCCCCTAGTTATAACTTATAAGGCCTACTAGTATTAAGTCTACCTATTAGGTAACGTCCTATATTATTTAGCCTATAATTAGGAGGATACGCTTAGAGAACTTATTTATAATAGTTAGTAGACTATTAAAGCCGTTTTCCCCTATTAATAGTAACGCGAGGATAAAGTCTATTATAATTATATAGAATAGGATACTAGGCCTATTAATAGGCTATATATTATTATAAGGTTAATAATATTTTATTTAATTAACCTAATAACTAGGGTAATACTTAATATACGCTTAAAGATAAGAAGTAAGATACTAGAGGTAAAGGGAGCTAGTAATATATTTATAAGTTCTATAAAAACTACTATAGTATTATTTATTATAGGCTAAGTTAAAGACTTCCTTTTCTATTATATTTAGAATATATAATCGTTTACGTTTATTATTAAAGTTAGTATAATAGATTAGACTATCGCGGAGTTTAAATCTTAGGGATATATAAGAGGCTTTAAGAGTTTAGCTAGTTATTTTAAGTATATTAAGGACCTTATTCTATTATTAGTCGTCCTAATAGGCTTATAATAAGCGTGCCTTAAAGGTATATAATATTTTAACTAGTATAATATAAAATAATAGAACCTTAGATTAATCTAAGAGGTAGTAGTTTATATTATAAAAGGCTTTAATATATAATATATCTAACGTACTAGCTATTATAACTAGTAAGGTTATTTCTCCCTTAAGGCGTAATAGCGCGTCTAGGATAATATTACTCTTACCTAGCTTATACTTTATAAGGAGGTTAAACTATAATAGGTACTAAGATACTCTAATAAGACGGAGGTTAAGTTTATCTATTAATAATAAACTTAGGCTAGTTTACTTTAATATTAGTACCGCTATAAAGTAGTCTATATAGATAATTATTAGAGGCTTATAAGAGGATTTAATAAGATACCTAGTCTTTTAAATAACTTATATAATACCTACTACCTTAAGCTCTATAAGCTAGTAGTTCTATTTAGCGGGATTAAGTATCTTACTAAGGAATATAATTAACTAGATATTAATTCTTATAAAAGGCTTTAAGCCGTTTAAATTACCCTTTATATAACATATTATTATAATAAACCCCTAGGCTTTAAAGGTGTCTAGGTTAATAAATAAGAACCTTATTTTATTAAAATATATTAGAAAGCGGGCTTTCCCGAAGGCTTCCTTTAAGTTATAAAAAGCTTAGAGCTCTTCTTTAATAGGGTAATAGAAGGCTTTAATAGCCTTAGTCTTTCTAATATAACCTTTAATATTTAACGTAGTAAGAGGGGCTATAAGGTTAGTCTTACGCCTTTATAAGGGATTAACTCGTTAGGTATACCTTAATATAAATAACCTAAGCTACCTTATAAAGCCTAAGAAGATTTTAAGATCCCTAAGCGTCTCTAGGAAGTATAAGGCTGCGATAGCTATTAGCTTCTCTTCTAATATAGAGAGCCTAAAGGCGTTAATATACTAGCTAAAAAGGTTAATAGATAGGTAATTAAAGAAAGTTTTCTTAGGGCTAAGACTTAGACGACGCTTATAGAATAATATAAATAATTTTTAGAGATAAATTAGGTATTCTAATAGGCTTTTAAAGAAGCTTATAATATTATCTATATAAGTACGTATAAAGTCTTTATATAATTAAAGTATTTTATCTATCTATTATTAAATATATAGGGGTAATCCCTTATAACCTATTAATATAATATTATATTATTCTTAGCCTTAGTAAGAGATAATAGTAAGCTTATAATAATTAGCTTTTCTAATACTAAATTAATAGAAATACCCCGTACGATCTATAATAGAGATAAAAAGTAACCCTATTATAACTAATATAATTTTACTTTATAATAGGATAGGGTAACTATTTAATTATATAATTATATTAAAGCCTCGTATATTAATAATAACGCGGCCCTTCTTCTTACTATTAACTTCCCGCTATATTATAAAGACTAGATAATTAAACGGGGTAGGTTAATTTAACTATTATATCTTCCCTTAAGAATATAGCTTATTAAAAGTCTTATTAATTATTTACTTATCTTTATAACTTACTAGGTAAACCCTTAATAGCTTAGGGGCTATATTAGGCTTTAAGGTAATTAGTATCTATTCGACCTTAAGAACTATAACTATAGTACCTTAATCTATTTATATCTTAGGAAACGGATTAATAACCTTTATAATCTAAGAGGCTATATTAGGGGTACTATAAATAGTTATACTACTTAGTATAACATACTTTAATACTAGGTTAATAGATAACTATAATAGGCTTCTATATATATTAAGGCCCTTATTTAGATTAGTCTAAGGTAGGGTAACTAAGTTAGCTATAATATATAATATAAAAGCTATAACTATAGCTATAAAGCCTTTAGTAACTTATAACTTCTATAATTAGGTATTTCTATCGGCTTATAAAGTAATTATTAGAGTAACTAGATATACTCTATCCTATTTATATTTAGTAACTAATCTAAGCTAAGTCTTATAAGGTAGTTATATAGCGACTAGTAAAGTATTATAGACCTATGTAAATAATATATTAGAATTAATAATATATTTATATATACGCCTCTATTAGGACTAAGATCTTATAAATAATCTAGTTTAAAAAGATAGTTATAATTATTAGGTATATTACCCTTATATATTACTAGAACTTTAATTATAAAGCGTAGAGGGATTATAACTATTAATTTCGCCTTAATTATACGCCTTAAATATAGTAACGCCTAAGTATAAACTTTAATTAGGGCTATTAAGCCTTTATATAATCTAATTAAAATTACCTTCCTACTAAAATTAATAATAATACCCTAGGGAACTAGGGTATTATTATTAATAAGTATATTAGCTCTAAGGTTATCTATAATATAAACCTCTATAATTATTAATACCTATCTTAGAGAGTCTCTAACCTTACCTTAAATATATATTTTAATAGAAGTATACTTATAAGTCCTAACAGTCTTATTTCCTATATTATAAACTAGTATAAGTAAAGGTATCTTCTTAAGTTAGATATTAGGGAGGTACTTTATAAGGTATATATAGTTAATAAGTATAATAGTATAGCTACTATTAAGGTAAATGTTAATCTACTCCTAGCCTAATTTAAACTAGGATACTTTAACTATAATATATTTCTATCTATAAAAGCTATAGCCTAGTAGCTTACTCTAATCCGGAATTATATTAGAGTTAATATAGATAAAGTTAGTCTAAGGGACGTTATTAAGGTCCTTATTTATAACTTCCTTTAGATTAATCTAAGGGTCGTCTAGTAAAGGCTTTAATAGCTATAGTATTAGCTTAGTTAGCTTAGGAAGCCTTAGCTAATATTATAGTTTTAAGTAATTAAATAGCTTATTCTAAGATAAGAATATAGATTTATAATTAGAATAAGGATAATTAATATCCCTTAGCTATATAAGGAAGTTAACGTCTTAAGTCTTATTATAATTATTATTATAAAAGCCTTTAGTAGATAGTTTATTATTATACTTATACTATCTAGCTAATTAATTATATTTATTATTAAAGTCTTTTATAGACTTCTCTATTATAGCCTAATAGGCCCTTTAAGGTCTACCGCTATTATAAGTACTATTCTACCCCCGTAGTTAAAAACCTAACCTATTTACGGGGCCTACCGTAATTTAAAGCCTTTAAGGGGCTTATAGTAGTTATAGTAGCTATAGTAGTTAAGGCGTATCTTAGTCTTAACGGTTTTAATTCTAATTAGAATTATAAGCTAGATTATTCTAATAGTAAGGGTAAGTATTACTAGCTAATTAGTTTTATAGCTAATTAACTACTTAGGATTAATACTAACTAGATTAGCTAGTTAGCCTATTATTATTATCTTATAACTACCGTCCTATTATAGCTATTAAGGTCCTTAATATAAAGGATATACTATTTATATAAATATTAAACTAGATATCCTTTTATAAATATAATTCTTTAATTAAGCCTAAGATAGTTAACGTAGTATTAGGCTTATTAAAGTTATAATATAATTTACTATCTATATATTTATAAGCTAGGAGTACTTATAATAGTTTAATAATTATAATGCTAGTATTAGGACTATTAATTATAATATTAGCTATATATTTAATAGGGTTACGTTAATAATAAATATCTTAAATAGTATAATAAATAGACTTAGGTATACCTAGAGACTTACCTAAGGAATCTTAAAATCTCTTCTCTAGTATATTATATTAGCTATTAATACTATTAGGATTATATCTTAATTCTTATCTAGAGTTATATATTAATTAATTAGGAAACTAGTTATTAGCTTCTCTAAGTAGATAAGTATTAATATTTTATTATAAAATAGTTATATCTATAATAGTAGCCTTTACTTATAACCTAGTAGTAAAGCTATAAATATTATAATAGATATTATACCTATCCTTAACCTTAATAGTAGGTATATTAGGCTTTAATTTAAAGTAGCCTATATCTTAAGTATAAAATTAAGTAGAATAAGGTCCTTAATTAGGATTAGCCGGATTTACTTAATTACTATTAACTTACTATTAATTTTATAGTAAGGTTATTACTTAAGCAATAATAGCGGCCATTTAATCGGCCTATACTTATAAAAATAGAGTAGCTATATTTATAGAAGGCTATAGTAGATTACGGGGTATCTCTCCTTTAACTAATATACCTCGGGTTATTAGTAAGTAGGAGTCTAGGCTAGACTAATCTAACGGGCCTAACTACTCTAACGGGCCCGACTATCCTAATAGGCTAAATCTAGGAAAGGTTAAAGTAGGTATAATACCTATTAATAGGGACCTAGTAAACTTATATAACTAGGTAGTAGTAATAATAAAGGCTTTTATAGATATCCTAAAGAGGGGTAGGTTAATAGCCTAGTTACTTAGCTAGGTATATTTAGCTTAATTTAAGTCTTAGGATCCTAATTAAGTACCGCGTAATAAAGTAGGTTTATAAGGGAGAGGTAAAGGTCTTTTATACTTAGAGGTAATAAAATAGATAACCCTATAAGTTACCTTCTAGATAATCTAGCCATACTAGTACCTAGTATTAAAGAAATTAGATATTAAGTAGGCTTAAGTAATAATATCTAGAGGTATAAGGATAGCTAATAGGATTAAGGTAATTATATTTAGGATAGACGGGATATTATTAGAGCCTTTAATAGTAGCTACCTTATAAGTTAATAGTATTAATAGCTATTACGATTATTATAAGAATTATAATAGAAAAAGTAAAGTAGGTAAATAACTTATATAACTATTTAGATAATTTAAATAGGAAGGAGCTTTATTCCTAAGAAGGGACTAGAAGGAGTATAGATAAGTTATATAACTTAGAGGGCTATAGTATAAGGGTATTCATTAAAGGCTTCTAATTTAGACTACTTTATATTTAGATTAGTATAAAATAGGGCGTTTATTATAAAGTATAAGGGATACTTTTAGTTACGGAAGTAGTTATTAAAGGTATAGGACTTAAAGGGGTTAGAGGACTTAGAGGACTTAAAGGAGGATTATTATTATTATAAAGATAGCGTTAGTACTATAAATAGCGGTTAATACTTCTAGGTAATTATATAGTACCTTAAAGATAAATACCTATAGTATTACTACTAATTAATATAGGTAGAATAGTTGATTTTCTATTAAGGATTCTATTAAGGAATAATAAGGTGACTATAGAAGCCTTCCGTAGTATACGCTAATACGCTATATCTATAATAATAAAGTCTTTTTATATTAGTATTAATTAAACTCTAACCTATTAATACCCTTACCTTATAGAATAAGTATAAGGAGTATATCTTAAATAACTATTTATACCTTCTATAATAGGATTTTTAACGCTTTAAATCCTAGATAATTATTATAAGTAATAGTTATTTACTAAATAGTACGCGCTTTACCTAATTAATAGCTAATTAGAATATTAATTAACCCCTAAATATACTAAGAATCTAGTCTAATATAGCCTACCTATTCTAACTATTCTATTTAATAATATTATTAATATTCTAAATAGACTTTTATAGGAAGAAATATCTTACTAAATTACCCCTAATAAGGCTAAGGTCTTATAAAATAGGTTAAATACTAATTAATACTATACTATTAATTAGATTATCGCCGCTATTAATATTAATACTAATAATAAATTTAGTACTCTAGGTATACTATTCTTCCTTAATAGTATTAGGGGAACTAGTAAGATAATAGTTTAAAATACTATTATAAAAAGGCTACGTTCCTAGTAAAAGGTTACTTTAATAGTAGTATCTTCTAATATTATATTAATACTATTATAAGGAGGTTAAACTACTTACTTATAATTTAAGATACCCTTAGACTTTAATACTACCTCCTTATATAGGATTAAGAAGGGGACTAATCTTATTAAGCTAATTAAATAAGCTTATATTATCTTTTAAGATAAGTCTCTTATATAGAGTTAATATAATATAGAAGCTATTAATTATAGCCTTTAAGATATTTATAATAATAACTAGGCTTATTTTAGGGGTAAGGTAGTAGACTAACCGCGTCGAGTCGGTACTTTAAACTCGAGTTAGGTACCCGACTCGAGTCTTAGCGATTCGATACTAAAATCTGGTACTAAGTACCTCGAGTCGGTACTAAGGTAGGTACCGAGTACCTCGAGTCGGTACCTAGATAGGTACTAAGTATTAGTACCGAAGTATTAACTTAAATTACTAAGACTTTTTTCTCTAGTAATATTTTCTATTTTTAGTAGTATTTCTTACTATATTTTCTAATTTTTTTTCTAATTATTATTATTATTATTACCTAGGGAATTCTTAAAAGTAAATAAGGTAATATAAAAAGGTAATATATATCCCTAGGAAAATAACGACTATAATATTAATAATATTTTCTTTTTATAATAGTATTTACTATTATATATAGGATATATTACTATATTACTAAGTATTATTATTATTACTACCTAGGGAATTCTTAAAAGTAATTAAGGTAATATAAGAAGGTAATATATCTCCCTAGGAAAATAATAATTATAATATTAGGATTATTTATTATTTATTATAAGGTTTCATATTATATATAGGACTTACTAATAGACTACTAAGTATTATTATTATTACTAACTAGGTAATTCTTAATAGTAAATAAGGTAATATAAAAAGATAATAGCTAATTAGCTATTCCTATAGAAATAATAACTATAATATTATTAATATCTTCTATTTATAATAGTATTTACTATTATATCTATAATTTACTATTATATTACTAAGTATTGTTATTATTATTACCTAGCCTAGCCTAGGTAATTCTTTAAGGTAATGTAAAAAGGTAATACATATCCCTAGGGAACTAAAAGGGGTATTAAAATTCCAATTAAAAAAAAATCTATTTTTAGTATAGGGGTAATTCTAGAAAAAAAACTAGGGTTCCTTACTATTTTATTAGGGGCTTAGCGTCTTAGTAATACCTTAGCGATTCGAGTCGGGTTAACCCGACTTACTAAGGTATCGAGGCCTTAGCGAGTCGGTACTAATAGCTGGTACTAAGTATTTCGGTTAGTACCCGGAGCTAGTACTAAGTATTCGGTCGGTACTAATTCTTAGTACTGAATCCCGACTCGATAGTTAGTTTATAAGGTAGTCTACTTTTATAATAACTTCTAATAAATACTCCTAGTTATTTTAGGAGGATCTAGTAGCTAGGTTATTAAGGCGTATCTTTAAAAGGCCTATTTCTAGAATAAGGTTATATATTTAAATCTTACTATTAATAAGTAAGTTAATAATCCCGACCTAATAGATATTATATATTATAAAATAGGACTATTTATAAGTAATCTCCTCGCTATTAGTAATAGTATTAATATCTAGAAAAGCCCTACTACTAATAAAGAGGTATTGTATTAGAAATATAGTTATACCCCTAGAAATACTATTAATAATTTAGTTAAGAATATCTATACTAATATTAGGATAAATATCTCTTAAAGGGAATATCTATTAAAACGGGCTATTCTTACTATTACTAATAAAGACGTTATTAGTATTAATACTAAGATAATATTATATATCCCTAGTAATATAATAATATATTAGAGTATTAATTATACTATATTAAAAGAAGATAATAAACTCTTCCCCCCTAAGTACTTTTATAGGTTTTATAAACCCTCCCTACTATCTTATAAGTTATATATTAAGCTAGGCGTACTAGTTATACTACTAAAGAACGTTAATCCGCTATATCTATATAATAGGACCTAATTATAGGTAATAAGGTATAGTAAATATATCTTTAAGGGGGAGACTATAAGCGGTACTCATAATAGTAAGAAGGTAATACTATTTAAGATGCTATTATAATCTAAAGAAAATAATAGGCGGATTCCTACCCCCTTTATTTATAAGTAGTACCCTATCTAACTAGTATTTATTATAACTATTAATAAATTATAAGGCTAATTAATAAAGTACGTAGGTATTAACTTATAAACTAGGCCTACTTTTAATTATAATTAGCTATACGTAGCTTTATTATAAGTAATAAGATAAGGAAACCTTTATATTATTAGGCCTAAAACTCCTAAATATATATCTAGCTAATTAATAAGAAACGTTATATATAAGTAGGTACTATTAAATAATAAGTAGACTACCCCTAATATATTAGTCGTAACTTATTATTAACGCCTAGATCCTATTATTAGCTACTTAGCGGCTTATAAGAATAATAATTATAATATTAAAAGTATAAAAACGGCCTAATATTATACTTAGTTATATAGTTATATCTTTATATTAGACCGTAATATTAGACTTTCTAATAATAAAAATAAGTTATTCTACTATTTAGTTTATTAAATACCGCTAGTTAATCTTTAGAGGGCTAGATAAATATTAGACCGTATAAACTCCTATATCTAATAGATTCCTTTATATTAACATAATAAATCTAGTACGACTATTAATAGTTATTATAAGAGTATAAAAGATATATTATAATATAAGGAGTATAACGATTTAAGAATTATATTAAATAGTCTAGTAGCGTAGAAGTAGTTAGTAGAATAGAATATTATTATACTAGATATCTCGTATTTAGTCGAGTACTTAGTAGATAGTATTAGTCTTTTAATACTTCTATCTTAATAATAATAATATCTTTTCTTAATAATAACTAATACAATAAGTCGTCTAATAATAGTATACTTAGTTATACCCTATTAGCCCTAAATAGTAATATTATAGTAGAGTTATAACGTAGGTAGGCCTAATAACTATTTATTAATACTCTAATACTAGGTAACTATCGTAAATAATCCCTTAGATCTAAAATTAACGTTTTTAGTAATATTTACCCTATATCTCCTATAATACTTAAGGGGGATCTTAGTATCTATAAAAGTTTATATAAATATCTATTATATTTAGACTTAAATTTACTTTATAACTATTATTACTTAATAATAAATAAAAGAATTATACTTTTAAGTATACTTTTCCTAAGTAAAAATCTTGAATTTTTATAGGCATTTTCTAGTATAATAATAAAACTTTATAAATTTATTAAGTATTACTTATATTACTAACTTAATTAGATATTATAGTATAAGCCTTATAAATCCCTTTAATCTATTTTATCTTTAATAAGGCTATTTTATACTCTTACTATTAACTTTATTCTAGCCTTACCTCCTTTAATAGACGGGTTTAACTATATTATATTAATAACAGATAAGTTTTCTAAAGTAATTACTCTAATCCCTAGTAAGAATATATAATCTAGTAAAGATTAGGTAATTTACCTAATAAACTAACTTATCTTATTAAACTAGGGAGTACCCTACTACGTAATTATTTCTAATAAGGACTAGAAATTTATTAGGTAAATATAGAAGTAGGTCTTTATAATATTATAAGTTAGCCTCTTCTATTTAACCGCGTAGTATCTATAATCTAACGGTATATTAGAATATATTGATTAGATAGTAGAAATTACTTTAAGGTATTATATTACTACCCTTAAAGACTAATACTTATAACTAATAATTATTAATAGAATATTAGCCTTATTAAATAACTTTATAAAATATAGCTCTATTAATATCTCTCTTATATAAGTCTTATATAGTTTTAAGACGCGTAAGTTATTAGATCTCCTCTAAATTAAGGATCTTAATACCCCGTTTATAAAAGGCTTTTATAATAAGGTAGGTACCCCGCTTAAAGGTAATAATAAGGCCCTTATTATAGATAGAGTATTAGTTATACTAATATACCTAATTATTATAAATAACTACCGGCCTATATATATTAATATTAAAGATACTATTACGTTTATAATTATAAAATAAAAAGACTATTATAACTTTAACTATAAGCCTATATACTTTAAGGTAGGGGATATAATTTATTTATAACTTTATAAGGGGTATTAAGTACTAGCTATTATATTTAAGAAGATTAGCTAATAATTAATTAAACATTTTTAAGTTTTAAGGCGGATTAGGTAACTTATATATAAATTAAAACTTCTTAGGAATATAAGGATTTATAATATTATCTTAGTAGCTTATTCAAAGCTAGTAATAGACCTAGCTAATAACCTATACTAACGCTACTACCTAGTAGTACCTATAGTCGTTAAAGAATAAGATAAGGATAGGAAATTAAGAAGTTAATTAATAAGTAGTAGATATACTACGGATATAATTAGTTAGTATAATACTTAATTAAATAGAAAAATAGTAGCCTTAAAGAGGATTCTTAAACTTTAAAGTAGGAACTATTAAGAAATACTACTAATATAATTAAGGATTCTAATAATAGGAATAGTACGTAGGTAGCTATTAAGGTATAAAGGCCCTAGTTATAATATTATAAAAGGCTTCTAATTTATAGTATTATTAGGATAATAGCTTAAATTATTTACTAGTATCTATTATAGTTACTCCTTATAAGTAGTTACTTTAGGCTTTAGTAGCCTATCCGCATTAGGTATAGCGTATCAGTACTTAGGTAGACTTTTTACCTTACTAGAAATCTATCTTTCTACTATATTACGAAGTATTTACTATAGTATTAGTACGTAGGTAGACTTTCTACCTTACTAGAAATCCATCTTTCTACTATATTACGAAGTATTTACTATAATTAGCCTCCTCCTTTTTATATAATTAAGGTAGAATATAAGTATATACTTAATATTTTAATACCTTTATTTATATTTATAATTAATACTATTAACTCCTAGTACCCTCCTCTTATATAAGAAGGCGCGTAGCGCTATTTTCTTTATATATAACTAGATACTTATAAAGCTCTTAGCCTTAAAAAGCTTTATATAAAGATTAACTTTTATCTTTTAAATTCTACCCCTTTATACTATTATTTTAATATAGCTAGGGATACCCTCTTAATATCTTAATTACCTCTCTTTTTACTTCTCCTTTACCTACCTCTTAATCTCTTTAAGGGTAAGGTTATCTCCCCTTATAACTCCCTTACCCTTAAGTAGACTAACTACGTCGGGTCGGTACTTTAAACTCGAGTCTGGTACCTAACTCGACTCTTAGCGAGTTAATACTATATTCCTAGCCTAAGTATTCAGATTAGTACTAATAGTTAGTACCGAGTATTCGAATTAATACTATAGGGTAGTACTAAGTATTAGTACCGAAGTATTAATCCGACTCGCTAAGATATTAGTTCCACTATATTATTTTACTAAGACTACTATATCAGGAATATTTTTTATTTATAATAGTATTTCGTATTATATATATAACTTACTAATAGATTACTAAGCGTTATTATTATTATTAACTAGGTAATTCTTAATAGTAAATAAGGTAATATAGAAAGATAATAGCTAATTAGCTATTCCTATAGATATAATAATTATAATATTACTAATATTTTTTATCTATAATAGTATTTACTATTATATCTATAATTTACTATTATATTACTAAGTATTATTATTATTATTACCTAGCTTAACCTAGGTAATTCTTTAAGGTAATATAAAAAGGTAATACATATCCCTAGGGAACTAAAGGGGGTAGTAAAATTCTAATTAAAAAAAAATCTATTTTTAGTATAGGGGTAATTCTAGAAATTTTTCAGGGTTCCTTACTATTTTATCAGGGGCTTGGCGTCTTAGTGATCCCTTGGCGAGTCGGGTCAGGTTAACCCGACTCGCCAAGGTACCGAGGGCTTTTCGGGTTAATACCGGAAACTGGTACCGAGTATTCGGGTCGGTACCAATCCATGGTACCGAAACCCGACTCGACGGTTAGTCTATATCTATATAATTTTTAGCTTTATAATTAACTAGATAATAGTATTATTAGCTATAGAGAAAGGTAGTCTTTTTTTAGTGGGGTAATACGGGGTATCTCGGCGAGCTCGGGTGCGAAGACTTATGATCGGGACTAGAATATATTCCTTGGCGCATGACGCTTTAGTCCTAGAGGAAGACGATAGCGGACGTGAACATTGGTGATCAATGAAAAGTCATCAATCCACAGCAACCTGTATCTACAGATAACGTTTCCGCCAGGATGACTCTACCACTGTATGCACGCTTTCTGAATCCTCGAAGACCGCTAATATTCCGACCCTTTCTGCAACCTCGATCTTGTCCTGAGTGCTGCCGACGATCTCAGCTTCGTCAGAGGAGATATGCACATGCGCCTGCAGATGATCCATACTTCCAGTCCATAGTAAACAACCCCCCGATACTCGTAAAAAGTGGCCAGAAGCACGGCAAAGGCCTTATTGTACTGCGTAGAGTTCATCTCCGAATCAATAGCTGCTACGATGCTAATTGCGAACAGTTTCAATTCCGGTGATCGCCTTCGGCCTGGGAACCTGGCAGGTCTTCAGACTCCGATGGAAGACAGATTTGATAGCCAGATTCGAAGACCGAATACTGAAAGCCCCTCTGCCATTGCCGCCAAGAATTGATCCTGCTGCCATCAAGGACTTTGACTACCGGCGAGTCTTCACTACAGGGATCCTGCAGCATGATCAAGAAATGCTCATCGGTCCTCGAATCCGTGACGGGAAGGATGGTTATTTAGTCGTCACACCGTTAAAGCGGGAAGGTGGCGGATCTACAGTGTTGGTGAACAGAGGCTGGATACCTAAGAAGTTCAAGAGGCAGGATGATAGGAAGGAGAGTGTACCTACTGGGCTGCTTACTGTTGAAGGTTTACTTCGGGAGCCATGGAAGAAGAATTATTTCACCCCGGATAATCATCCGGAACTGGGACAATTTTACTTTCCAGATGTTGAGCAGATGGCAGCATTTACGGGAAGCGACCCAGTCTGGGTCGAAGAGACCATGGGTTCGCCGTGCGAGCCCTTTCTTTCAAGATAAGGGAGCTGACGGTGCCGCTAGTACCTGATCTTCTGAAAGCATATGACAGAGAAGCTGCCGGCATACCAATAGGCCGAGCTGCCGAAATTAATCTTCGCAATAACCACACACAGTACATTTTCACCTGGTAAGCACAGATCCTAGGGTTTTTCGCTAGACGCCAAACATGACCTTATGGATAATGTAATGCTTACTCCAAATGACTCAGGTACGCCCTCTCGGCAGCAACCGCTATCATGTTCTGGATGATCGTAAAGAAGCCGCCAACAGATGTGGCGCGGAGAGTCCGCCAGAACAAAGAGTATGTTGAAATGAAGAGTAGCACATTGAAGATATGCTGATCGTCTCAAGGTGGTAAACCGGAACACATTTATCATCAGATATCGGCTTCCTGCTCATCTCCATCAATGGCTTCGAGGCATCGTCCCTTTGGCTGTCGGCTCGCTGTAGGGCTCGCTGTAGCAACTGGCAATGATATTTCGTGGAGAAATTCCGCTGGGAGAAGTTGCTTCGCTAAGGAGAAGGGTGTTGCAGTGGCTGACAAATGGCGCTGTCTGTTGCAAACATCAGCGCCAAAGTTATGCGTTGATCGGGCGTCTATGTCATTACAACGGCCTACCGTTCCATGACAGTAATGACATCGCTCTCGCGAATTTTCTTCCGGCCTGCATGTTTGGCAAATGCTGACAGATCTCTACCAAGCTGTTGGAAGAACGAATCTCCAGCCTCCGTAATTGCTCCAAGAGTCTCCCTGCTCATTCCTGTTTGCCTGGTTCCAGATTTACGGTCGAAGCTCGATGCGATTTTCTTACTGACTTTAGGAGGGAGGCTTGAATAGAGGATGCCGTGGCGCGACTTCTTGAGGGGTTTTAGCCTTCTAATTCGATGTTCAACCGTTGCATTGGCCTCAGAATCTATGGGATCATCCAAATACTGTATGTCCGGGAGCTCTGTCTCCTGATCGCCATGCTGTTGCTCTTCCAGGCTCACACTCCATTGAAAAACGCCCCTGGGTGAACTATCTTCCGTGTCTAGTGGTATGTCAAGACAAAATGGCAAATGTTTACTAGCATTACGAGTTTCTCTCACTCCGCTGAAATGGCTGTTGAGGTTATTCAGAGGCTCATAGACGGCTCGTTGCATGTCCTCGTGGTCGTCGCTATGGTAATCAACTCTCGCCATGATTAGGATCTTGAGCATATGCTTACCCAATATCTAGTCGCGACCCAAGCCTTTTCGCTTCGTCTGCATCTCCAACCAGCGGCTGCCCCACGATGCTGTTGTCCAGCAGGCTTTGTAATACCTTGTCTAGGCCGGGTTCGCTGACATTAATGTCCCGATCGCTTGGCCCCATACTTCCGAAGCTTCCTCTTGAAAATCTTCCTTCCGGATTCTCATTCACTGCATGCCTTCCTATCTCTATCGACCTCGCTGTCTGTTCTTCATCTTCCCATGGAATTGACAGTCTTGTAGGTGCTTCACCATCTTCCTCATCATCTATAGCTATCGAAAAACGCGGTTGCGACAAGTCTAAATTGTCTTCAAGCTCTTCAAGTGCCGTTTGCTCAGAAAGCCTTTGTGCCCAGGCCGCATCTGAAGGAGATGGCCTGGTGGGTTGACTCGCTGGAGCGAGTACTGACGCCATTGTGTATCAGCATCATCTTTAATATGCATTGAATGAGATATAACCTTTGCTGAGGTTTCTTAGTGTATCTCTAGGTGTGTGCCGTTGCAGACGTCCGCTTCTGCGCCTCTCTCGACCTGGTGTTGCCCGCTGTTGGTGAAATGCTCTGTGTGCGTACGGTATCGAGGACTGGATTCTTCCCGTGGGAGGCCGGCGAAAACGCGAGGTATTGGGAGTATTGGCGGCGATATGCCTCTGGGAGATCGGTGCTTCGACTCTAGAGACATGTCGCGGTGGTGTCGAGTATTTTTGCATGATGGAGGCTGATTCCCTTAACTGCAAAGATCATCTCTGAGCAAGTAACCTGACCGTACATAAAGCTATCATGCTTTCTCACCTTTGCATATGGTGTGGCCTTCGGAGTTGCCCGGCTTGGTTCGCCGGCTAGGGAATGGCGGGGCCTGTTTTGTGATGGCTTGGGTGGTGCGGAGAGCTCATCCTCTGTGCTATAATCTAGTCTGCTCTCCTCCGTTGGTCCTACTGCCTTCGAAGGTGCCGCCGACATGCTTTGAGCGCCGTCTCATAACTGTAGGGGGCGGACTCTTGATCGAGACTGATCGTAACGAGTGTAGAGAGCAAACCTACCTACCGAGGGTACCTTACGCTAAAGCTGCCAAGATCTGATGACCACAGAGCCACAGTAGCTTCGGGAAGAGCCCACTGAGTCAAGTCTTGGCGAGATTCGACGCTGAACAGCTAGCCCTCGGGACTTACCTATCTACTCAATGAGTAGGATAATTTTTACTTCGATCATCTATATACACGATGCCGAGTCCAACTGAGTCATCTTCAACTCGTTCCGAGGTCAATAAGCATGTCCCCACTGCAAGTTCTCCTACGTCTCCATCTTCCTTACAGGCTACAAAACGCAAGCGAAACGACCATAATGGTCGAGAAAGTGCTGTCGCGAACCCGAATAAGCGTAGGAAAGTGAAGAAGGTTAAGCAGGACAACGATGAAAATCTAGATCTGGAATCTGGTGTCAATGTAGCCATTGGGAAGCTGGACAATCGGTTGCTGGCGGATTATGTTGCTCGAAGGACAAAACGCTTCTCCCCCAATCTCAGTCTTGTCGAGCTTGAAGATCTTCACATCCCAGGTAATGACAGCATGGCAGTATCAGCCACTTCCAGTAAAGCCGACGATGAATACTGAATCCGCTCAGAGAAGGCCTTCCATGTTACTAGCGCATGGACTGAGCAACGAAACCTATCAAATATGCCCTCTTTCCTTGACCGGCACAATTCAAGGACAGGAACAAACAAGACTTTGTCAAGGGCCCCCAAATTGCGGGGTGCTCCGCATACTTTAGTGGTCACATCAGCAGGTCTTCGAGCAGCGGACATTACCAGGGAAGTTACTCTCACTTTGAGCACAGCAACCGCAACTGACAAACCACAGAGTCCTGCGAACCTTCCAGTCAAAGGACGCTACAGTCGCTAAGCTCTTCGCAAAGCACATCAAACTACAGGATGCCATAGCATACGTAGAGAAAACAAGGTAGGTCTTCTTCAATCCCATGCTTCAGCCATGGTTTTGGTACTGAATGATTAGGATGGGCATTGGAGTGGGAACTCCCTCGCGGGTCATTGACCTCCTTGATGCGGGTAGGTGTTCCATCGTCTCATTCGCGAGGTTCGTCAGCCAGGAATTGGATTTATTGCTAAACCATCCAGGTGCTCTGTCTTCTTCCAGATTAGAACGCGTAATCGTTGACGCTTCCCACATTGACCAGAAGAAACGGGGTATATTTGACATGCGAGAGACCCAGCAGCCCCTGATGCAACTGCTAAATCGACCCGAGATCAAAGATCGTTATGGGAGTGGCAAGGGAGACATCCAGCTCATAGTGTATTGACGAATTGTACAGCTGCGCAATGGCTTGCGTTCTGTCGAGCATGACACTAGCGTACAAATAAGTGAAATCTAAGTAGTAAGACATTTACTTACATGTACTTCTCATTCGATCTGTCATTTGGACCTGCCGCATTCTCAAGGGGGAGTTGTAAGATATGAACACATGCTCGGATACGGGTTCCGCCTTCCATTCAATTTCAACACTCAGTCACGGCCACATCTTGCCCAGAACTCTTCCTCACTGAATCCCCACTACAGCCATACCTGACGGACGTCCACCGCCGACGCAATTTTGGCTTTATAGGATTACCATTCTTTTCACGTCAAGTTAAAGGGTCCAGAATAGATTCCCCCGTCTGTCATTATCTCTCAGCTCCACTATCATCCACGGCATCCCACCGACTTTCCTTTGAGCAACGACAATAGGCGCCGCAGAAAAGATCATGAAGCTACAAGCTGTGCTCCTTGGTCTTGCATTGGCACAACGTGTTCTCAGTGTCGACCACGTCGAGTCGCCAGGTGAATCAATGAATGCTCAATCCTATTAGGCCATCCAAAACTGACTTGCATGCAAGCCTGCATGCCAAAGTGTTGGGATAACTCAAGATACGTCAGCCCTTGCACCAAGCTCCACGAGACGTTGTGTTTGTGCGAGGATGCTCGGTTCCAGAATGTAGGCAGGCTCTTCATCAGAGATACCTTGCCCTTTTTTGGCTTCATGACTGACCATCCTCGAAGGTGGTTCTTCAATGTCTCTACTCCCAGTGCCCTACAACCCAATTCGGCTCTGCACTGCACCACAGTCTTTCGGCTTGCAGAGACTATGACGCCGAAACGCTTGATGCCCTACCACCTCTTGTCCGTCACCAGGGCCTACGAAAGCGAGGCATTCAAACCACTGGCATGGTTTCCGGCCGCCTCTCAACATCAGCTACCCACTCAGTAGCGCGTCGTTCAGTCAGCGCATCAGTCGCCCACAGTGCTCGTATCACTAAGAGCGTCGGTAGTCTCCCTACGTTGAAGCCCAGAGCTCTCACGTCAGATGCCCTTTTTGCACCTCTCGGCATCGAAGACACAGATACTACCATCGTACAGGACTGAACCAAGGCATCCTCAGGCATGTCGACAACGCACGAGACTCGCGTTGGCTCCGAATAATGCACATTTGGGAGTCTCAATAGCACCCTTGGTCACGAAGCTCCATTATCCCAATCTGAGCTACCAACCCAACGCCCAGTTTCCAAACTATGATCAGCATTAGAGTTCTTCCATTCTGCTCGATTATCAAGTATGTTCGGGATTAATACGGCATGCACTCGATACTCACGCTCTTACGCAACAGGCTGTTTGCAAACACTTTGCTTGATAATCCATTAATGTTCAGCATTCGATTCATGTACTCGCTGCGAGGCTTACCCTTCTGGGGTACAGCGAGAGGCCAACTCAGTTTTACAGCATACTAGCTTAGGAAGGGGCATATAATTCCTAGTCCCTGATGAAAAGTGTTCCAATCATTACTATATAGCATTGCTCAAAATAGCGCGTGACTCGACTTTTGCGGCATGTCCTTGAGCAAAGCAGCTGCGGACTGGCAGGACTACACGTACGATTCTAGCAGTCCCCAACTTCCCCCTAGAATTGAGCACTACGGTACTAATCTTGCCTGAGCCACACGAGGCTGGGAAACGTCGTATTTTTACGTACCTGCTACACATACAACTGGAAGTAGAGATAGCCCATCTAGGCCTGCGAATATGCTTCCCATATATCAATATGCAGTATTACTTTCATACAACATCGCTGCGGAAGGCATAGTAATTTCGAACTAGATCCTGCCAAGACTTTTCTCCTATTCTACAGCCACTCCCATTTAGAGTAGGTATCCCAGCTACGTCGAAACGTAGAATGATATCAATTATAGGAGTGAGGAACACGAAGCGGTATATGTGTACAGTAGTAGCCCTGCAATGAGCAACGTCGAATATTCTAGTGGGTGACAAGTCCTTGGGTCGGGTGCGATTAAAGTTGCCTCAGTACCTCAGACGTGCCAAGCCGGGCAAGCCGGTCGCTAAGCCCCTTCGGGTTAGCAAGGCTGACTACGCAACAGGAGGGCGGCACGCTCGAGGTACGACGCTTACTCAGCGCGCTCTGATTGGATATAAAGTCGCGAATCCATACGTTCACTCAAGAGCTTCAACGACGGGTAACCTGATCAACTATGTTCTATGACGGAGATATACAGTCGGGGATCCATGTAGCGCTAAAAGACTCTAAGTCTGTTGCTTGTTTTGTCAAAGGTTTTCCCATCCTACATTCGCCTTCAGCGCGCTTACCTATTGACTGCCTGTATTGTTGAGTAGGGGACGACGCCGTGAGCTCTTTGTGGGAGGACGAATACCTACAGGACGATCAGATCAAGCTCGCACTCAGTTCAAAAACAGTGGCCTTTCGTATATATGCAGGATCCCAAGAAGCTGGGTTCATGGCAGCATACTATCCTTTACCAGTCGTTCCAGCATTAATTGTCATACGGTAAGTTTACGGGCGTCTGGGAGTAACATTTCCCAACTATGAAAATCAAGATAGCTGATAGCTTGATAGTGATGGCCAACTTGTTCTCGATCTGCGGTCCGGAGAGGCAAGAGACTCCTTTAAATCAGCAATATTAAAGACTTTAGTCAGTACTTCCTCGAATATTGCTCCCTCGTCAGAGTCAACATCGGTACGTACTTCCAACACCGAGAATGTCGCCTCACAAGCCTCCTCGCGTGAACCTCGCACTCAATCCTCAACGCCACTCGCAATCTCTCCAAGTACTCCTTTTACAACAGGTCAGCCTACGACAAATCTACCAAACTCTACATCTGCGATCGCTGCTCCTGTAGCCACAAATAATGTGAGCGAGCCACAGTCAACCTTAGGCAATCAATCTTCTCAAGCGATACAGAGTTTACTTGCAGACCAGAGGTTAGTTAATTTTCTGTTGAATTCGAACCCAGTATTGAGATCATTGTGGACATCGATTGATGCCTTTGGTACTTTCTACTACTTAGACAGGCCTCAGACCTCTTGTTTACCATCCAAAACTCTACTAATTCCGCCATTATTGCAGGCGGAGATTGGAGGTTCAGAAGAAGGAGAAAGAGACGGCCGAGAAAGCAGAGCGAAAGGCAAAGGCAGATGCTCGCAAAGAATCGATGACCGCGAATCCAGACTCAGCAAAAGCCAAGCAGGCGACCTATGCACAGCAGCAACGAAAACGACAGCAGGATGCTAAGTTAGAACGTGAGAGGATCCTTACGCAGATCGAGCACGACAAAGCCGAGCGAAAGGAGAAAGAAGTCCAGAGAAAGGCTTTAGGAAAGGCACAAGCTCAGGGGAATGGTGGTGATGCTACGCTTGTGGACCAGCAGCTTTTGAGCGAGATAAACCGCGTGCCACGGTCATCAGGCGCCAAAGACTGTGCGATACAAGTCCGTTTGTTGGATGGACATACAATTCGGACGAGGTTCAGGCTGGACATGACGTTGCGGACAGATGTTCGTGCCTGGGTTGACAAAGAGAGGTCTGATGGCGAATCTCCATACACCTTCAAGCAGATTTTGGCTCCTTTGCCGAACCGCGTACTTTCAATCTCGGAGGAAGAGGAAAATTTGCAATTGCTTGGGTTGGCGCCTAGTGCTACTCTTGTCATGATCCCTGTTCAAGGGTACACTGATGCCTATGGCGGCAATCAAGGAATCTTGTTCAGAGGGGCCGCTGCTGGGTACAACGCTGTCTCCACAGGGGCAGGTCTTGTTACCGGCGCTCTCGGCGCAGTCCTTGGTCTTGGTCAGGCTACAGCGCAAGAGGAAGGGTCTGCTAGCCGAGAGAGTCCGGCGCAGTCACCGGCGCCTGGCTCCGAGTATAGAGGGTCGGCCTCAGGTATTAACATTCGCACACTGCGTGATCAGCAAGAGTGCCAGGACGACCACCAATTCTATAATGGCAACCAGGTGAGCCTATCGAAGCAAGAGCATTGGTTGATACATTGGCTGATTTACGCAGTTGAATTTTGAACCTCATAAAGACGCGGAAGACCAAAGGGATTGACCTACTGGATGTCCTGGGCATTGATTTTAGCGAGGCGTAGGTGATGCCTATGGTGCATTTGTCCAACACAGATGATTGTAAGTTTGACAGCAATAAGATTGGAAGCTTTTGGGGAGTAAGTAAGGGTGAGTTTGGTTGATTCAAAGGGCTTATCTCGATTATCACACGTGCACTATTCCAGTATGCGTGGCTTGAGTTCTGATCAATTTCAAGATGCGCCACAGGGGATAGGTAAGGTAATGTGAGTTACAGGTACTAACGTAACGAACGATCTGCGTCTATGAAGTGTGCTCACACCGCCACTGAAATGTCTATATGGGTTCTGCAGTGGAGAGACGACAATTCAGTGGTTAGTCATTACATATGGGCCTATAATTGCGGTACGAGGGGTTCAAATTGTCGTCTAACATTTGGCGCGTAGTATGCATCGGCAGCAAGGTTGTGGATCAAGGCGACCTCGCAATATGAATCGAAGCCGTTGACCTGGTGAACAACCGCACCTCCCGCACCTGATGGTCGAATATAAGTAGCTTGAGACGACGTCAATTCAGTGTAATTGTTAACAAGGTAGACCCATGTTAAGACGTTACGATATTTTCTTCCTTCATTTCTGCAAATTTCTGCAAATTTATGTACAGCCTTTTCAGCAAATCTCGCCTCGCGCATGAAAAGCGTCCTTTTTGAATCGAACTAGGATGGCATGTCTGACCGCGACCACCGTGTAAGATCATTGTGGACACGACGAAGCCACCGGTACATTTGCTATCGATAGATGGTGCAACAGCTATAGCGGTCGACGGGTCTCATCATAACAGCATATAATGGCCTTATAGGCCATTGCCCTTGGGCCCTTGGGCTACAAGTCGTGGCGGTGCTTAGGGACCCGACTGAGAAACCTCTGGCATGCCTCGTGGCGCGGCGCTCTAGTAACAAGCTGCTACTACATATTGAGTATCATCTTCCAAAAGCCTTGAATGGGACTCACAGTTGTCAATCGAAGATGCAGAAAGCTATAAGTCAGAGGAAGGTGCCAGAGATGGCCTCTATCACCTTAGGGGATATTCCCAGGTCAAGGCTTCGATACAGTGTTCCTATAGAAAATGAACGCCCTGGGTTGTGGACCCTATGAAGCATTGCTAGACATCGACACAGGTTACCGCTGATGGTTTGACAATTATGTCAGTCTCAGGGCCATCTGTCCGCCAGGGCGATCGGAGGGGGCACAATGTCATCTCATGGTGGTCAATTGCACTCACTCTGTTCCACCCAGGCAGACCTAGACAGCCCCTATAATGTGTGCGCGTAACCAAGACCTGGGAGACCATTGACAGAAAGCGTGCCACCCACAATTACCACAATCCTGTGGCCAGCGATCCAGATTAGCCATACCACGCTTTGCCACGCTGTGGGGTTGACACTGACCGCCCACTAGAGGTCCAGTACGTGGATACGTTAGTACAGGCAGTTTCAAAGGGGGAGAAATGTAGAAACCAATAAACTGGGCTCCAATAAAGGTCGGACTGAATCAGTTGTACCAATAATCTATAATAATAAGCATGGCGAGGACTTAAATAATTACCTCCAATGCTCCATACCACCAATCTTCGCTAACTGGGAGGTCATTTCTGAAGGGTCCTTCGATGGCTCATGTAATCGATACCTGGGGAATGTTGAAGTAGAAGGATTCAGGCGGATAGTTCATGACTTCAGCAAAAGACCTTGATCATAGTTTATATTGTATTGTACAGTTGTAATTCGTGTGCAATAGGGCCAAAGGATGGCTAGGCTTTTCAGTACATTTCGGTTATCTTGAGCGTGCCCAATTATGCTATTCCAATCATGCACATTCCAATCCTTCACGTTATCTTCATCAGTTAGGCACCGTAGGCTGAGCTTGTGCTAGATTGGATTCTAGCTTATGCGTGTGTTGACAGCATTATACGGAGGTGCGTGTGCCTGCTGTGTAGAGAGATTTGAAGTTCATCACTAATATGAAAATGTTTGATCGCAAAGTGAAAGGAGACAGACGGAGGTGTACGACCTTTGAGAAATGATTTGTGTTTTTACAGTCTCTGACAGCTCTGAGAGAAGTCTGGATTAGCCGCAATCCTGTACAATCTATGCCGATGCTTCATCTTCCTCCATTTGCTGACGCTACCACCAATTCACTATGCTGACCAAATTCCCCGCATCTTAGTACTGGCTAGCAGCCGATTGGCAAGCCTTCTATGTCTGACATCAATACCGTCACCAAGTAAAATTTCGACAACAACTCACCAGCTGCTCGAGGTACCATCCACAGATCTGCATGTTGCCTTGGTTTTGGTCCAAGCACTGGGTGAATGACTTGGCATCAGTCTCACAGCTTCGAGGCCCCCACTGGTTGCTTTGGTTGCTCTCATTATTGGCTTGGCTGGAGATCGCATTCTCATTTTGCTCAGCTGGGGTGGATCCGCCACCGAACATCCCCCCAATTGCATGACCGATAGAAGAGCCGACTGCAACACCGCTATTTCGACATTAGTATATGATGCAATGGGAATGGACTTATGATCATTGTAATTCAGTACTTCCACCCAAAAGGGGCACAATGATCAGATGGATCATCAAAGGCAGACTTACGCAGCTGTAGACGCCATTTGCCCGAAAAGTCCAGGGGCCTTTCCTTGTTGCTGCGTAGGGGCGCCTGCTTGCTGGGTATTCGCCGGTGGGTGAGCTGCGGTACTGGCGCCACGAGAGGGTTGCTGAGGGGGCGTCACAGAGGATCTCTTCGGGACAACTGCTGGACGGGCTGGGGCTCGGCCTCCGGATCCTCCACGAGATCGAGGCATATTTGAAGATGTAGATGTAGATATTAGACGTCTGAAGTGGTTAGACAAAGGCTGGACCGAAGTAGTTCTTGAGGGTGCAAGCAATGTTTGATAGAGAGGTCTTGCAGATCAATATTTAAAGTAAAGCTCTAGGTGGTACGCTAGTGTAAATTACGAAAATATACGCCATGTATTGTTCCCTTGCATTAGCGGGCAGAGGTGCCCTGTTGTACGGAGTGACTCTCGAGTCCTGCTCCAGACCAGTCCGTCAATTTAGGGTGTGTAATCTTGCGACTTTCCTATGCAAACATTCATACAGACTTGGGCGAGGGCGAGAATATGCGCGTTGACTTCCAAGAAGCCGTAAGTGTATTGCACCCGCTACTTAACCATGTTGTAGTAGACTATCTACTTACTGTTTAATGCGATTACTGTAGCCCTCTGATTGGAGTAAATGGCTTGGAACTTTCCAAGTAAGTAAATATTTCGTAGAGTTGGCATAGAGGTAAGGATGGACTTGCGCATGTAGAGTTCGAGTCCAATAGATGTCGGCAAATAAGTGGCCTCGACTCATGGCCCAAAGACGTTGCTGATACAGATGCCGGATGTTGTCCACTACATTCGGAGTACCAGTCGCTAGTCATACACGTCAGTCCCTTTCTCGTTGCCAACGGGTGCTGTTGACCTACGTGTAGTCCATAACAAAGCCCTTTCATCAGGAAGGGCCCCTAGAGCTGGCAGGGTAAGTAACGGAGGATGTTGCAGCACAGTGCTTCATTTTCTCTGCTGAGCCCATTCAATGATTCTCCAGCGCCCTTTGCTTTTTGCGCTCTTTCTTCATTTTCTTTTGGACATGCTGCTGCTCGTTTTCTGGTGCATTAGTATTAGAGATCACTCTTGGACCATCGCTCTGACTCTTCCTTTTCTTCCTTTCCGCTTTTTGCGCCGTCAGAACCAGATTGGCTCGCTTGGATTGTATCTCCTCCGTCCCATTTTCCGGCGAAGGCTTGTCAATGACAGATGTAAGAGTACCTAAGCAAGTCTTGCCATCTGATGAGGCATCCCTAGATTCGGCATCCTTTCCGTCGTCGGCCTTGTGCTTCTGGGAGAGTTCGTCGAAGCGCGTATGGGTCGCAGCTTTCTTTACCACTTGATGCTGCAAAACATTCGCATCATGATTCACATTTCCAGCCTGAGCATGCTCAGCACGTGGGCACCTGATAATACAGTGTCATTGCTCACCAGTGCATGTTTGATGAACCGGCTGGCAGCTGCCCTATCGAGCTTCGTACGGGGACCCATGCCAGCTGACTCGGCGGTCTTAATCTTTTCGAAGTATTGTTTCACCCTGGTCAATTCTCGAAACACTGGATGTTCTTTCGAGTCGACGCCGTTCAAGCGGAGGTACGCTGGGAGTTTATCAGCATACGAAGGCTCACTTAAGGAGAAAGGTATATACAGAATAGTATGGATTCAATAGCGTAGGTGACTAGGACATAAAGATGGGCTTTGTCCAAGAGTGGTAATTTTCCAGCTGTCTTTGACAATGAGCCCTGTAATAGAGAGCCAAGAGCCTCCTCAAGGTCGTCAATATTATCGTCTAATTGTTCGATTAGAGGTACAAGGTCGGTAGTCTCCATATCTGTAACACCATGAGTGATTGACTATTTCATCCATTGTATGGGCTGGTACTGCGTCTAACTCAACCGCCGAGCGCGGCCCAACTCCGCAACTCCGAGGTCATATAAGATAAACGCGCGTCAATCTACGCGATCGGTCAATGACAAGATGATCAGAGTGACATCCCTTCCTTACGAAAGTAAGGTATATTAAGCATTCTGTTCGTCCTTGATTGCCACCTGAACACTTCAGGATATCTGGAATTGTTCCTCTCTAGTTCCATTGCTTATGATGCAATATTTTTTCTTCAACTGATTCGCAACACGGATAGCGCCGCTCATCCTGTCTCCGTCCACCTGGGGGCGGCCGCTCTCACGGTCTTTGGCCAAGACAATCGCCCAAACCTCCTTATGCTTTGGCGGTAACAAAGGCGCGGGCCTAGCGGTCTCGAAACGGTTTATCACTAGCTCAGACGCACATTACTGGTGGCCACGAAGAAAAGATGGAGAAATAAATGACGATGAAGGATCCGGCGGGGATCAAGCTCCTCAGGTGGAAAGCTCTCGTTTTCGAGATCCTCGGCTAAAAATAGCACCAGCGGAGGGCGAAGGGCTGTCTAAGGAGATATACATCTTGGGGGTTGGCAATTTGGGGGCTTTCGTTGCACATTCGCTTGCAGGAATCCCCGATCGACCTCCTATTACCTTGCTCTTGAGGCGTCGCCAATTGCAGTGCTGGGACGAGAGCGATCGCTTCATCAAGATCACCTCTCGGAATGTGACTGAATCAAGGAACGGATTTGGTTTCGAAATCTTGCGACCGTCGGTCCAGAATCAGCAAGCTTCGGAAGAACGCAACTTCTTAACAGATTTAGATGCGGCGAACCAGATCCAGGTGGAAGACGGACCTCCGCAACCAGGATTTGCATTCGGGAACGAGGAGCAAGCTGCCACGGGGACTATTGGGCTTTCGCTCGATGACAGTAACCCACTATCTGACAGTGGCTATATTCCAGGAGGTGCTCATGCTGCATCTGAGGTGAGCCACATCAGTCCTGGAGCGGAAGCAGAAACAAATTCAGACACCCGAACGGGACCTCTGAATGCACGAGGAGAGAAGCAAGACACATTCCCACGGACTAAAGACCGTAGCGACACGCCCAACCCGCATGGCAAATTCGACGAGGAACATGACGAAGTAATCTACAACCTTATTGTGACAGTCAAAGCACCTCAAACATTACGAGCACTTCAAGCCGTAGCTCATCGTCTTGTTCGTAGCTCCACGATACTCTTTTTACAGAATGGCATGGGAGTTGTGGACGAAGTCAACGACAAACTCTTCCCAGACGAGGAACATCGCCCCACGTACATGATTGGTGTGGTCTCACATGGCCTCTACTCTACCAAAACTTTCTCCGTGTTTCATGCCGGCGAGGGAACAATGGCCTTAGGGGTTATGCCTCGGTTGCCCATGGTTGAACGCTCATTTCCTGAGAACATGAGGCAGTTAGCTCCTTCGGCTCGCTATCTACTCCGTACTATGACCAGAACCCCTGTGTTCGTTGCTGTCGGTTTCCCACCCACGGATCTATTGCAACAGCAGCTCGACAAGCTCGCAGTCAATTGCATCATCAATCCCCTGACGGCGCTGTTGGACTGCAACAACGGGGTCTTGCTCTCTAAATTTTCTCTCACGCGTGTTACAAGGCTTTTGTTAGCCGAGATATCGCTCGTCCTCAGGAGTTTGCCAGAGCTCAAGAACGTTCCAAATGTGAACATGCGCTTCGATCCGCAACGGCTCGAGAGATTGGTCTTCTCCGTTGCTAACAATACCGCTGCTAACCGAAGCTCCATGTTGCAAGATACCAAAGCGGGCAAACAGACCGAAATCGATTACATCAATGGATACATAGTCAAGCGGGGCGAGGAGATGGGCGTGTATTGTGTGATGAATTACATGCTTGTGCACTTGATTAAAGGGAAGCGGAAGATTGCGGAAGAGCAAGCTGATTTCCTTCCGTTTGCGGTAGGTAGTAGATAGACGTAACAACGTGTTTACTCTTGTGGTAGTATCTGTGCCACAAGAAGCTGCATCTGCTTCTAGCGGTGGAGCTTATTTGTTGACTGGAGACGGTGAATCGAACATCTCGTGATAATTAGCTTGAGTGTATACGTTGATCCCGTTCTGAAAAGCTGAGCGTATCAAAGCTTTGATCTGCTCCCATCTTTGGATTAGTGTCACCTTGATGTGTTGCGGTACTTTATCATTCGGTATCTTTCTCAGATAATCCAACGCATCCTCTGCCTCTTGATAGTATACCCGCAGGACTTGCTCGCAGAGGTAAGAGTCCGCTCTGGACTCGGCATGCTGCCCGTCTGTCTCACCTCGCTCCAGGAACCTTTTCCATTGGTCGCTACCTAACGTTTGCGTGCGAACCGCAACTTGCGTTCGATGGCAGACTCCCTCGGCAATGAGGATGTAGTCTCTACGTCTGCATCAGCTTGAATAGAATTGACTGTAACTGGTAGTTGAAATACCCAAGGTATCCAGCGTCCTCTAGGCGGGCTTTCGTATTCCCCTTGATCACCTTGCCCCAGAAGATATCATCCAGGGGCAGAGTGTCCCATTTATTATTCTCTAGTATGAAGCCGTCTCAACGTAATGTCAGCTCCTTCGAATCTTCGTGTAAGAGAAGCCAGATCATACATTCCACTAAGAGAAAGTCATTTTCATGAGCACCGTAGGAGACGTATATCTCTTCCCCAACATCTATCAGGTTAGTATGATTTTTCCAACTCAAAATCATTGACATACCATAAGCACGGTCGCTGGTGACTGTATATCCTTCATCATTGAAAGTCACATCACACTGTCACTTAGCGACAGCCATACTATACTACGGCCCAATTCAAACTCACTCCATGATCTTGATGATTGAAATAGTCAATAAAAGGGCAAAGGACCATTCGATCATCGTGCTTCTCTGGAGGTCCTCCTCCTGAAATTTTTGTAAAATAAAAGCTTCTGGTATTTACGACGAGCCAATACCGGATGTACTCTGACAGTGTCCGATCAGGGAATACGTTGGAGACGATCTCCCAATCTGCTTTCAATTTCTCCTCCTGTCGATACAGAAGCCCTGCCTTTCTCCGGCTGTCAGAACTCTGAACAAGATTTGTCCATTTGGCTCCGATTGCCGGAGGAAGAAGAAAGGATGGTTCCCCGATGTCATCGTTCAATATTGTATGACCGAGAGAATGGATGGGTTCTCGCAACAGCTTAGGCCAAAGAATCGGCATCATATGCTGGAAATCTTGTAACGAGGGCCATGTTGCTTTCCATGGCAAATAGAACGACGTATCGGCACCACCGAATGCTAGAAAAGACGCAAGGAGACCATGTACCGTAATACCTCTGTGCAAAGCCCTGAAGTGCTCTGGGATTGACTTTGTTGTCAAAAGAGCGGAGGCAGGCACGCGGACAAGTTCTTCACCAGCCTAAACCCACATTCAGCCCATTAATTGAGGAAGGAAAAGTAGCCTTTCTAGGACCTCTATCCTGCGCCGAGCAGCAATGCCTAGGCCGCGTCCTGAGATTCTCGTTGGTTCAATTCCGTTGATTTCAACGCCTTGCGCCTTGGCCCACGTCGTAAATGCTTCATGTTCAGCTCCTGGTGGTGATACGTTTTCGGCCATGTTGAGAATTTGGAATGTCCCACGAAGAGATGATTAGTATTTCAAATTGCCATTGCGCGCCACCAGTTTTGCAAAATTCTGTATCTCCAGTGTAGGAATTGAACAGCCTTCGCTCGTGAGGCGGGTCAGCTGTCAGAATTATGTGTAGACTTTCGCTATTGGTCTAAGCTTTGCATTTGCACAACCCTACTCGGTGGTGTATCTACTGCGCCTTCGGGGCTACTAGTCAGGACCTGGAAGATGAAGAGCTGAGAAGAGCAGTGTACTCAGAAGTTGTCCAGCCATTGGAGCAGCTATTGCAACGATTCGATGTCAAGCTGCATTGAGGGGAAAGGCGGAAGGGCGGAAGGGCGAAGGGAGAAACTTGTGGTAGAGCAGTAATTGTAGCGTGAGAATTTCCAGGGGCGTTAAAACTGATATTCGATCCGACTTCAAAGCTTGGACTAACAGCCCTTTGCTAGTCACGCTAGTGTACATCTTTTGTAACACTTAAACTCCAAGATTGCTCGAAATAGAAAGTTCTTTGAACGAAATACTGCTTATTCTGCAGCCATGGCAGGAGATTATTTCAAGCTCAATGATTCGCCCAATAAGTCTGCTCGTACAAGAATTCTGACGCGTGAAGGAGTATCGCATATGGAAGCTGCAATGTTTCGCCTGGCGCTGGAAGGCGCTGCACCTCAAAGATGAAGCCAGTTCAGCCACTGACGTCATTAAAGAAGCCAGCCTTGTGTCCATACTTCGTGCGGGATTGGAACTGGTGAGAGCAGATCATAACGGCCAAGCACCATGAAAGCACTCCAACAGGGGGAAGGTGGCCAACGGTCTCGCCTCTTTTGTGCCTTCTCCCACATTCACCTTCGTTGACCAATATATAGCTTTCGCACCGTTTGCGATTTTGCATATGGTCAAATTTTCCATATCGGACTCTACCTTTCTTACCCAAGACCAGAAGCCCAACCACCACCAAGATGATGATCGTCCAGGAGTCGTGGCAGACTAAAGCGAAGACCAAAGTGTCAGACATGACTTCAAAGATACCCAAAGATTGGGTTCTAAACAGTGCCGATCTTGAAGAAGCCAAAGAGCGAAGAAAGCTCACCGGTCCGTTCATCGAGAAGTTCCTTTTTGACAGCCACGTATTAATCGTTCGCAACGATAGCGTACTAGCTGGTTGAAAAGATCAAATCCCGGCAATACACAGCCCTTGAGGTAGCTCAAGCATATTGCCACACGGCAGCAATTGCTCAACAAATTGTCAGTGAATGCCTCTAGGCTCTCCATAAGCCTTATTTTCTCCAATTGAGAGTAGATGCGCTGACTTTTGTAATCCGCCCGTCTAGAACAATTGCATTCATGAGATCATGTTTGACGCCGCATTGAGCACTACAGAAGAGCTGGACAAGTCCTATAAAGACACCGGTATCGTCAAAGGTCCATTGCATGGATTACCGATCAGCCTTAAAGACCAATTCCATGTTAAGGGATACGACACGTCGATGGGCTATGTTGGATGGATTGGGATCTACGAGGGAGACGAAGATCCAGCCAAGCTGCACAAGGTCAACAGTCAGATCGTTAAAGAGTTGCTCTCGCTAGGAGCTGTGCTTTATTGCAAGGTAATCTTTTCACAGTGGTCCCCTTTCGCAAGAACTGAAACCGCTCTTTCAGACTAGTCTACCACAAACCCTCTTGATATGTTAGTCGACATCCAGCTGTACCGTACCTCACCAAGCACGCCCATTCACATGTCAATTCGTAGCTTGGCGAGACGATCAACAACATCATTGGTAGAACTCTGAATCCAGTAAACCAACTGCTCTCATGTGGAGGCTCTTCTGGGGGTATGCGTTTACTATCCCGTTCATGCAAAACTTAGTCTATTGGTGTTGATGATATGACAGGTGAAGGGGCGCTCCAAGCTTTGCGAGGTAGCTCCGTGGGTCTAGGGACTGATATAGGTCAGCCAGTGACAAATTCAGGAAAGCTTGCAGGCATAGGGATCGACTAAGATATCAAATAGGCGGTTCCGTGCGCATTCCGGCTGCCTTCTGTGGAACATACTCTATAAAGCCCACCCACAACCGGCTTTCATACCGTGATGTTGCCAATACGGTGAGAATGAAAGCCAGTCCATATTTTGTCCCCCGGATGTGCTGATGCTTTTGTCTCAACTCAGAATCCAGACCAAGACACTTATGCCTCATCTGTCGGAGTCATGGGCACAACGATTGACGCGGTAAAGCTTGTGATGACTTCGGTGCTATCGACTGAGCCATGGCATCGAGACCCGAATGTCGTCAACATGCCGTGGGACACTGAGATGGAGAAGTCGATACTTACAAGGGCCAATCGAGACGGTTCGGCCAACAAAGAGCGGCCGCTAAAGATCGGAGTATTTTGGACCGATGGCGCTGTAACACCCCAGCCTCCGATAAGAAGAGGCTTAAGTATCGTTCGCGATGTACTCAAGAGCATGGGGCACAAGGTAGGAGTAGCTCGAACCGCATCTACATGTCGCTGACATCGACAGCTTGATCTCTCCGGCGAGCCCCTCGTACCTCCACTTAAAACATCCTTCCAGCTGCAAGATCCAATACCTCTACTCGAGTATCAAGACCTGACAATCCAAGGCAAAGCGTATTGCGAAGCTTACTCTGACTACTGGAACTCCGCTACACAAGACGACGGTCAGTTCTGCGATTCGCAAGTCCTCAGTGTGCGGAACACCCAGCTCAGGTCAACTCGTTGACGCAGTTCTCATGCCTGTGGCACCTCATGCCGCCGTCATACCTGGAAAATACTATCATACGGGTGTGTAACCCCGTGTGACTGAAATTGCACACCGGTTTTGGCGCTAACTCTGAGACTGCTGCAGCATATACGGAATGCATCAACTTGATGGATTACAGCGTTGCTGTTATCCCCGTGACCAAAGCTGACAAGTCTATCGACACATTCGATGAAGACTACAACCCCTTGAACGAAGTCGATCAGAAGAATTGGGAAGCTTGTAAGTCCATTCTCGTATTATTGGGTGACGCGACTTGAATTTGGACTCTCCTTTGCGTCGCTGATGAAAGATGTCAAAGATGATCCAGAAACCTACGACGGTGCGCCTGTAGGGCTCCAGATTGTGGCGAGAAGGTGGGAAGAAGAGAAGGTGTGGGCAATAGCTAAAATTGTGGATGCCGCTTTGAAGACAGCGAAGGCACAAGATCACGAATGATTGTAAGCAACCGCCCAAAAATCGCGATTTTTAGATGACAGTTTTCCCCGAGATAGACGGACGACAATGGAGCGTCGACTTTCAAGTCAAATGCGAAGCCTACGACCTTTAAGCTTAACTACAAGAACATACCCCAAGTAGCGGAATGTCAGGAGCGAGCCTGTACCCGTATCTTTTTCCCCCCCTCCGTACCCTCTCTCCCCAGAGAAAGCGAGGAACTACACTTTAATGGTAAGAAGTCCTGCACAAGCGGTCGCATGAGCTTTTAAAAACTGTAAAGCTATGGTCTTGATGAGCAATGTAGCTTGAATGATCCCAAGGAACAGTGTGTACTCCCCAAATGAACCTCCCTCCGAATGACAATCTATTTTCCAGCCACGTTCCCCACAGGTAGCCACTTTCAGCTCTGCCATTGCACCTCGTGAGTGGTAACACTGGCAAAACCTTACAACCACCTTCGCAAATGGAAAGGTTTTTGCATAATGGTCTGAGACCCGGGTTGTCAGCTGGACACGCGTCCTCGTCCTCCCCGACAGCAGCGCGTTTGGTCTCGATACTGACGGCGATTGGTGTGGAAGCGTGCATAGGCGGCGGAGGACTACGTGATGCTGATGCTGCTGACTTCCTGGCACTTCTTTGTGATTTTTTTGTACGAAGCTGGTCCACCGTCTTGGACGACAGGGTGCCTTTTATCCTTGTGGGTAGGGATGTACAAACCTTCCGCGGACTTCCAGTGGCCTCGAGTGGCGGAATTAAGGACTCGGGGGCACCTTTTTCTGTTCCAGACTGGTTCGGAGAGGTCATCGGGCTGACATTCCCATGCGTTGCCGAGCACTCCTTCTGTAACCTTGCCATGGGCATTGCACACGGGATAAGGAGTGTTAAAACTTCTACCAGCTTTAAGTTGATGGTTTGCTGCACGTTTGCCCAACAAAAGGTAGAATAAGTGTTTGTGGAAAGGCGCGGATGCGTTGCAAGGCGATCTGATTCGGGTAACCAGGCATCGCCAAATGGGCAACGAAAGCATTGGCTTCAACTTTAATTCAATTATATACATTCTTCAAGTGGCTGTCCACTACATGCACGAATTTGCCTAAACCTTGAAAAGATAGGTCTGAGCAATCGATTCAGCAGCGTGTCATCGAATGCGTTATATTCCTAAGGCTATTCTGCTAGATTCCATAGCCAGCCAAAGAAAGCGTTTTGGACTGTAAGAGCGATTTTATCATGAAGCGAGAAAAACCATTTGCCGACTGCTCTGTGCTCACCTCAGGCTCTACAGATGACATGCTACAAGTGAGGGTGGTGTAAAGATTCTGACCGACAGGGAATACCCCCCCTGTTTCCCCGTGCTCCATTGCTGCTCGCTCGTGCTCCCCCTCAGCCACTTCCTATATTCTCGCCTTTCGCAGCAGCTGTCGAGTTCCTGTAAGTTTAAACGAGTCTATTCAACTCGAACTAAGTGCTACCACGACAAACAAACGATAGCTATAGACGGATCCCAATTGCAATAAATGCGGCGACGTGTTCGTACATCAAGTAGCTTCATTTACAGATAAAGTGCTTCAGTTGATGAATGGAATCCTATTTACTAGAAGCAGACGATTTATGAACGGAGTAGCCCCGATAATAAAGAAGAGAGCTTTTTCGTCTAGGGCCTGGCACTGTCATCCGCACCAAACCAAGGAAACAATAATTTGACACTATTGTTCGCGGTGCTCCGGTTCCCACAGATTGGGTAGACTCGTGGATTGTGATGTCAAATGAGTATCTCCAGATCGTCCTCTAGCTTTCAAAGTCTTTTTACGTTCTTGAGCTCGGTAGGGGCTTAAGCATTAGTGAAGATACTTACGAATTCTCCAGTGGCCAGTCTTGTGGCCTAGTCGTGGTGCTAGTGAATTCCCTGCATGGCTTTTACGGAAGAGCCGGACTCTATACGGTTCCCTTGGACGGCGCCCGGTCACTTAACGAAGTCAAATTCATGCAGCCTCCGCCAACCAATTATAATGCGGACGGTGAATTTTGGTTGCAGAAAACGAGATACATCCAAACATTCAAGATAGTATAGCAGAGAAATATTGAAAAGTATTGAGGCAGTCTTTATGCAAAGTTCGAAAATTGTAAACCTTTCAAAGTGGCGATGTGTACCGGGTGACGGTCCAGAGATAGTATAAGGTCCGTCATAATGGTTTGTATGATCTGCAAATCCTCCTATGCGGCATAATAGCGACGGAATGAGGAAGCAGCAAGCTCATTATAACATTGGATTTGCAAACACGAATGGTGACTACTCGATCATCTATAGCTGTGATGGCTAGCCCGCGCCGCCATGTTGGCGGCGACGGAAGAAGATAAATATAATGTTATCTCTCAAAAATTCTATACTCCGAGAGAAGAAAAAGAAAATAATTATTTGAAAAAGATTTTGCTAATTTTCAGAAGAGATGGCCTTGCTTTGCACCGCAGACGTTTCCTGCGTATGAAGCTTCGCCGACTCTCATGTTCTAGTGACATCGACCAAGGTACGAATGCAAGGAATGCCTGATCAGGATTCTGTACAAGCTTCAGCTTCGGAAATGTTACCGTCATACCCGGCAGAATCCTACCGTCGAAGTGAATCAGAGAAGAATTCTTTTCCGATATTCAAAATTGTACACGCTAAAAGCCTTAAAACGTTAGCTCCCGAGTGTGTGAGCGGACATATTCCGCCGTTGGAAAGCCCAGACAGAAACTTAGAGAAAAAACCTATTCAATGTTCAATCATGTCAGATGCAGATCTTGAGGAGGTGCGGTCATAAAGGCTCGTAGTATACTCTTAACCTTGCTGACAGCCCTACTCTAGATAAGAAAGGGGCGCCTTACACAGCTCCAGCAACAGCAGCAGGGCGGGGCACCCGGCGGGAGTGGTGGGGGATCACCAGAAGACCGAAAGTGCGTCCTCATTGCCCAGCAATCGGACTTCCCATCTCGCTGAATGGAGGCTTTAGACAGCAGGAAGCTGAAGCCCGCAATTCCATACTCTCTCAAGTTCTCACACCCGATGCTGCGGACCGCCTTGGCCGCATCCGCTTGGTCAAAGAATCCCGCGCTACAGATGTCGAGAACAGGCTGATTATGCTCGCGAGGTCCGGTCAGCTGAAAAGCAAGGTGACAGAGGAGCAATTGAAGGAGTTGCTGGGCGCTATGGCAGAGAATGAAGAGAAGGTGGGAAGTGAGGGCGGAGGAAGGATTGTGGTGAATAGGAGGACCGATTGGGATGACGATGACGATTTGATGGATCTATGATATTCAAGTGTGCATGGAAACTTCTGTGCATTGAAGGCGTTTGGGGTCGATACCAAGCATGTTAATTGATTCACTATTGGCGGACACTTCGAACGTTGGAGTAGATAGAAACGTACGATGTTGCTAAGTCGCCATCAAGCCACCCATCAAATCTCGTTTCTCTTTCGCCGCTTTCTTTTGCTTTTTGAGCGTTTCCCTTGTCTCTCTGAGGTCAGGTGGCCTCTCAATGCCCAGTTCAGCCCTCAGCTCATTGACATCTCTTTCAAGCGCTTCTTCCCAATATACGTTGATGATGTCTTTACTCTTCAATCCATTACTCAACGCCCAGGGGAGGTAGGTCTGCCAGAATCTTGATCGCTCTGCCGGCTTCATCCTCGTCAGAGCAAACAGACTAAGGGCCGTCATGGGCAATAGCGTATTGGCAAACTCAAATGCCTTGAGCGCGACCTCCCCCTCCACGAAGACTGGCAGGCCAGTGAGCGCGTGGTAGAAATCATGAGACTCACGATATCGTTGCATGACATATGCGCACTCCTCGTTATCGATATACTTGACACTATCCCTGGTATCCGGACTAACACCCTCGCGATCTAGCCAACCTACGTAGGCCCGTCCCACGCTATTCTCCGGTAGAGTACGAAGATGAGACACTGACATCGTCTGAGAGGTTATGCGAGGACGATCTCGAAGTATGCGGCGGCCGGTGGGGGAGGAGAGCATAGTGTCCCGAAGGCGGTAGATGAAGTAGGGTGTTGCCGTCGTTTCGCCGAGGGCAGCAATCAAGTCTTCCAAAGATTCAGTCTATGTCAAGACCATGGGAAATCATATCGAACATGCCTCCACGTCTCGGATTCACCAAAGACATTATAGCTGATCCCGTGGCGAGTGCTCCTCTCTCGAATATATTGAGTGGTACATGACCTTCGTAATTGGGCGGCGGTCGATTGAGCACCGAGAACGCTCTTGCTGTATTGATGGTACTCACTCGAAGAAGAGGTGGCAGAGCCAAAATACGAAGGATGTCCATTGGTGCATTAATATGGTATATTGCATGGTAGAAACACCAAAAGGTCGACGACATGAGCTGTTAAACTCTGTATTTTCTCATGTATCAGAATATGTGCTTAGATTATATAACGGTATCTATATCCTACTCCGTACTGTAATATACTTAGTTCGAAGGGCCAAAAGTGTCGAATACATCGAACCTCCTGATCCACCTCAGTTGACTCATCGACCGCACAGAATATTCAATCTCCTATGCCGATCTTTACCTTCGACTAGGTGATCTTCTAGCTCTTCGTAATCTATGACTTCTCAAGTCAAGCGAACTAATCTTTGAACAACACCTTCATCATGCCTGTTTGAATTAACATGACGGCGTAGCGACGTGACTGGCAGGATATGGAAAAGCATACAGAAGTCCATGCCCTATGATAGTTGCGTCTATATCCAGAAGCACCAAGATTGTCGCATACTCTATCTTAGATTACGTTTGATGCGAGCTTGCGCATCAAGACATTGCGCGAATGTGACAACTTTGAAAAAACCACAAGCTGCAACATTTCCTGTAGAGCATTCGCATATTTCGGTGAGCACATCTAGCAACTATGCAGCCTTTCTTCAGCTGTCCTTTACTCTTAATTCTACTCCCTACCGTCATTTCGATCTCCATACCCAATCTTGTCCCTGCTGGAGGAGTCCTGAGCCTGGAGAATGCCTCACAGATTTCAAACACATCCGTCGCTACAAACCCATCAGATCCAAGAATTTTCCCATACAGTTTCCATGTCCCTTATAGCGATATTACGCTCTTCCTCGGCTTCGGGGTTCTCAAACGACAACCACTGGACGGGATTGAAATGCGCAGACTCATCCTCTCCGCTCAGGAAAGGGTTCGCGAATGTATTCGACGGCTCGGACCCGATGGATTGGTTCCAATAGCCCCTGACAAGACACAAGACTGGACCTATTGGATGAAGGGTGGCAACGGGCCACTTGAGATCGGGATCGAAAGTTGGGAGGTGGATGCCCAGAGGAAAATTACCTGGGGCCAAGTCGCGGTGGTTTTGGAAGGACTGAGACTGTATCTGATCGACGGTAAAAGGTTCTGGGTGACTAGTCTCAACTTTATGGAGGGTAATCGATGGTCGTTGAGGCCAGGGTTGATAGGCCGAGGTTTTCTTCGGCGCTCTGGATATGAAGTGACAAACAAATAGAGCTCGAGCTGGGCAATGTTTAAGCATAAAGTACATATACCTGGAGCTCCCCCATGGCTCGAGAACTTGATACCGGATCTCATTATCCGTCATGACTAATTATCTTATGCAAGTACCTCATGCAACTAAGGTATTGAATGCATCCATTATAGGGTTCATAATGTTGGAGTATGAGCACAATCCTTAGTTGCCTAAACCTCCTCCCCTCAAGACCTTTGTTCGAAGTCAGATACCGTTACATTGTAATCTGTAACACCCATATAATGTTTTTATTGACCATGGACAACGGCTGACTTTGCTCAATGCGCAACCTAAGCATGATCCACACTCCCATTCCAGGTTTTCCTGCAAACTCCTCGTCCGCGCACAGTCACATCGTCCCCTGTCAATGCCATTCAGACATTCAAAAGCCCAGAGCAAAGCTCATTGAGCGGGGCAGCAAATCCTTTGTCCCGCACGAAGAGAAGGACCTTAGCTTTTAGGAAAGTCTTGTTCCTTATGAGGCATTCGACCTTGCTTGTTAGAGCGCATGCGTTGAGGAACGGAGCTTTGACAAGTTGAAACATGCGTGAGTGTTCGACATCATCCGCATTTGACCGTAGGACAATCTGGACAGTGCCAAGAGACGACAGTGCTCTAGTTTGACTTTTCTTCATACGTTCTGATTGCGAGAATAGCATACGAGACTTGATACTTACGTCGCGGGAAGAATCAAGGTCTTTTGTATTGAGCCCGACATGAAGTGGTAGAGGTGCCACCAATATCTCAAACAATTACTTCGCGCACTGCGATTTCGCCGTCTGCGATGATAGAGCTCGCATTCATGCGTTCTTTCGCTGTCTTACTCTCCATGTCATATACATTAAGGATCGGTCGCCATAACTGGGGTATGATATGACAAGGTTGAGTCTCGCGCCTGCAACGAGAGCCGCGCAATGTATTAGGTCATGTTCGGTGTTTGCTAGAGGCAGTGTATTTGGTACCGCCCTCAAGATACACAGGCAACATTCCCAGCGCGTCGAAGGCTGCAGCAAAGTTTGAAGTGTTATCCCTTCAAAAGCTAGTCGCAACATTGACTCCAGCGCCAAGTTAATAACATTTTGCTATGCTTGCGAAGATTGAAATTAAACAGGGGGTATTTCGTATCCATTCCATGTACGTCGAATTTGATGCCAGCCTCAACCTACATTGTTGCTCCTCAAGCGGAGCATTCCTGCTCACCAAACGGCGTAGAGTGCAGCGTTTCTAACAAACGAGACATTGTTTAATCCCTGCATCCGTACACAACAGTGGGTTGCAGACTGCGGTACGTACTGCTGACCATATCAACTGAGACAAGCTCCATACGATCAATAATGCTTAGGTCTGCGTTGTCACCTAGTGAATCCTGAACAATAGACTTGTCAAGTACGAAGCATAGCCTAACACAGCGGAGGTTGGCCCATGATGTCGACTGCATTGATCGAAATGAAGGATGCTTCCAGAATGGGACGAATGTCCCTATATATAAGTCCAGGATGGTCTCATGGTGGGTGCAGAAGCCCAAGTCTACGGTCGTTCCCTTGGAGTTTTTGCGGGCAGAAGTTGAGCGATCTGCTCCAAGCTGGACTCCAAAGGCCCGCTCCCAAAGAAATTCACTTGCGTATGTCTACCTGGAATGGACCAAGCTGAGGCTAGCTCGCAGCACTCAGACCAAGCACGTAGGTTCAGTGTTGGTTGGCTACGTAGATGTGCGCGTTGAAAGTTCGGCGGAAAAAGCTACGAATCGTAAAGCAAGACTGAGTGACTGTGGCTGCTAATTTCGAGAAGCTTGTAAGTTCCCATGTTGGGTTTCGAGGATACGAAAGCCGGGTATACTCTTCGCCTTTGGCAGCGGACACCGGAGAAGTTGGGAGGCTCTTTTTGTATTATCTTGCATACTTGGAGCAAACATGGAGCAAACATGGTCAAGATATGACAGACCGTAGACTATCATTAAGCATGGACCTAGATAGATTATCGAATTGCCTAGGTGAATGTCATGGTCAGTGTGTACCTTTTGTGTTTCGCTAGTAGCTTCCATGGTGGCCGAAGCGAAGCCAAAGTCTTCTCTTTCTCCGGCCGCTTATTTCAGGTTACCACATGGTGGACATGAGAGGTTTTACTGAGAACCTCGTACCTAGCCTCTGAAACACACATCTCTATCCATAGAGATCAATTTCGGAGGGACAAATTGTAAGCTACCTTGGTCCTTTAATTTGTTGACACACTATCAAACGTAGCGGGCAGTGTTAGGGGCTTCGCTGTACTTGAAGTACTTAGCTCTTCAACCGTCACTCGGGCGGCTATTATGGATGGCTCGGCACGTCTGTGCTTCCACAAGGCCTCCCCCTTGCATTTCTGAAAATCCTTGAGATAATGATTGGTGCACCACACTCCATGCTTCGTGCAGGAGGCATCAGGACCAAGGGCTGAGCACGAGAATCTACTGTTGACTGTTGTGAAAGTGTTTACCAGCGGAATGGTCGAGACGCACGATGCAAGACTGTGGTTCGGGAACGTCTTGAAAGGTGCGAACAAAAGTACAACCTCTGATCATGTATGTCACTATAAAGCGATTCATCAAGTCGTTGCATGGTGTCACTGGAATCAAATGAAAACTGGTGCTGACGTTGGTCCTTCCGTCTTTCCCGTGCGAAATTCGATAAAGTAAAGGTAAAGTAGGTCATCGCGCTAAACCATATCAGGCTAAATCACATACATTTCTGTCTTGATGACCAGAGTTCTCATCATCATCTGGACTGCTAAGCTCCTCCAGTTTGCCACAACACATCGATTCTTCTCGTGAACATCTTGATATCCAGTTGCCATCGCTGCTACCTTACTGCCCTCAAATCTTTAAACCCGCGACTTATGCATAGTCCAGTATCCACCAGCCAATAAGCTCAGTTACAACTCCTGAGCTTCCGGTGCCGCGGGTTTGCCTCAAAGCACAGCCCAATTTCATGTGCTTCGACACACCATTACGCCGTGAGAATATTCAGCTCCGACTTCAAATGCTATTTGGCTACTTCTTCTGCTAATTCTCGCAATCGCGATGTACTCGCAGCAGTTTGGGCCCATGAGACAGAGCTTAGTCTGCTTCCAAATGACATAGCCATCGGCTTTTTGCTTTGATAAAGGTCGCTTGTGCGCATTTTCCATATCAAGAGTGAATACTACTATCTGTCATATTCCTGATGTCGAAGGTCTCATAAGGGAGAACAAAATGACCACAGTCACGATGGCGCCGGGGCTACCTTCCCTACAGTCATTCTCCAACGAAACTCTGAGCACGCTTCCTGATCCTCGGAGTCCTCTCACATCTCCTGATATCTCCCGGAGTAGTTCCACATCTCCCCATCACCCGGAATTGAGTAACGAGGTGGCCGCCTTGAGCAACAAGCTCATTCACGCTATTAATCACCAAACCGATCTGGATGATACGCTGAATGCCACTCGACAAGAATTAGAGGCGGCGCAGGATCGTGTGCGAAAGCTAGAACCGCTAGTCAAAGATCACCAATCATTGGTTGCGAACGGGATACTAGTAAGGCAGTCGGACGTGGACGCAGAATTCTTAAGGTTGCGAACGACCTTGGCGGATGAGAGAAGGCTGAGGGTGAAATTCGAAAATGAGAAGAAGGGCATCGAGCAGGAATTGGAAACCTTAACCTCGGCATTGTTTGAGGAGGCCAACGAGGTAGATCAAGTGTTCGTTGTTATTGAACACAGAGGCTAATGCCAGATAGATGGTGTCAGCCGCTCGAAAAGATGCGCGCAAAGAGAAAGAACCTCTCGAAAGGCGCAACGAGCAGCTTCAAGCACAGCTTAATGACGCGGAACTGCTACTAGCGTCCCATCAAGAGCAGCTTGCCGAACTCAAGATGGCCATGCACGACACGTCAAGATATCGTGGGGATTTGGAGGTAGACACCAATGCTTCTTCAGCTCCGTCGACTCCAGCTATGGACAATCAGGACCATATGAACAGACTATTCGATGCGTTAAATTTGTCACCCACGACACCAGGAGGGGACGAGGTTTCGCCCGCACCACCAACAACGTTTACACATCTCTTACACCCAGTCCTACGAACAGACCTTGCCGCGTTCGAGGATTTTCGTTCACTCCTCGAAATATCCCGCAAATCCCAACCATCTAGTCGAGTGACAAGCGGGACCTTCAATGGCCTCGGGATAGGAAATCTGGTTTCTGGTCCTCCTGATCGTATGCCATCCACCGGCTCAACGTCCTCTCTTTCCACCTCTACATCAAATCTCCACCAGGCATCTCCGAGCACTCCCAATCTTCCTATCTCCACTAATTCTAGCTTCTCATCTCGTGACGTTCCCATTGCTGGGACACCTCTGAAGGAGACAGCTTTCTACAAACGTGCACTCACGGAGGATCTTGAACCTACATTACGTCTGGATACAGCCCCTGGCTTATCATGGCTTGCTAGAAGAACGGTTATCAGTAGCATGTGCGAAGGTAAGCTTATCATTGAACCGACGCCATCAACAGCGAGACTCTACTATCCTCCTTGCACGCTTTGTGGAGAACAAGGACGCGATGAAAAACACGCACGAACGCATCGGTTTCGTACAAGCGAAAGCGAAACAGCTCAGCGGTATCCGCTGTGCAAATACTGTCTAGATCGCATGCGAGCATCGTGTGACTTCCTAGGTTTCCTACGAATGATCAAAGACGGCTACTGGCGAACAGTTGGTGCCCAAGCGGAGGCTATCGCTTGGGAGGAAAGCGTCCGGCTTCGCGAGCGGATGTTCTGGTCAAGAATCGGAGGTGGCGTTATCCCGTCTTTTCTCAGAGCTCGAGAGGAGACACCTCGGAGTTCAGTAGAGGAGGAGAAGACCACTTCGACCTCCGCAAACTCTCAGATTAGTCTGAGCATGCAGGATGCCAAGCCCGACAAACCATCTCCACTGGCTCAGGAGACCAAGGTTGAGGAGCCGCTGCCTTTGATGGATGAAGTGCGGCTAGCTTCGTCTACTACCTCGAATCAAGAAAGCAAGAACGAGCGAGCTCCCTCACCGGTCCAGGACTTATCCCATGTGCACCACCAATCACTTGAACCAAGGGAGCCCACTCAAGCGAGCAACACCCGGATTCCTCTCGGTCGTACGCCAACACATCCTCGAGATTCAAGTCGTGACGAAAGTACAGGCAAAGGATCGATAGCCGGATCCGTCGCCAGGAGAGCAGCAATGTTCGAGACGCCGTCTATTGACACGCCCTCGAAGCAACTACAAACTAATTTACACGACTCCTTGAAGAGTAGATCATCTTCGAAAGGCAGATCACCGTCACCTGCTGTCAAATCTTCGGCACCGGAAAAGCCTGTGACGCCACTCGGACAGCAATGGGGGACGTCAAGCACCATTCCTGGCTCTTTCGACTTCTGAAAGGCCATAGTCGGCGTTCATCGGCAATTTACTTTCATGGACAAAAGGCACTTTTCTTTGGAAACCCCATTCATAGTAGCTCCTTTTCTGCATTCGTACCCTGGCAACGGTGCTGTTTTACTAATAGGGTGCGTAAGGATCTCTTTAATTGATGGATTGGTTCCAGAAGACCACGAACATATCGGTCACGTGGCGTATACAAGTAATGTGAACATGTCCAAAAGTGTACATGAGGAGGCAAAAGAGGCGCGAGTATATGTGGGACACGAGACATGAGAGAGAGCGCGCTTACAGTAACCATTGCCCGGAGTGTTACTGTATCTTGATCGGCATAGGAGAACCCAAGACCGTTGTGAAAATTTAAATATCAAACTAAATGCTTGAACAGACAAGGTGGTTAACCGACTCTGTATAGACATGAGTTCCATCGGCTATGGTTGATGCTAAGCTGTATATTCTACTGCATACTCTCATGTTCCGTGGTGCTTCCATTACCCCAACTCCATACTTACGATTTATACTTGGTATGAATCTGTCGAATCTGCTCCTCGATATTCATCCCCTGCATCCTCTCCATTTCCTTCCCCTTGTCCAACTGTCCATCATAACTCGTGGCAGCCTTCTTCCTCCTCGCCTGCTCTTCTTCGCTAATGACCGGCTGACCCGTGACGCCATCAAAGACATCGGAACGTTGCGAGGCGAGACGTTTCAGGTTGGCCGCTACGTCCGAGGTCGACAGGTTGGTGGTTGAGGCGCGGAGGTCGGACTTTTGTCGCTGTTCTTTCCAGCGTGGGTCGAGGAGTTCCACTTTGCAAAGGTATTAGTATTTGAAGGAAAGAAGGACGGAGAGGGAGAAGTACCCTTCATGTGATGATCTAATTCCTCGTATGGAATTTGCTGTTTGCAGTTCGGGCAAAGCGCCATTGCCACATTCTGTCTTTTGGCTTGGGCACGGGGTACGTAATCGTTCCTGATGCGCATAGGTTGGCTAGCACCCCCTTTGGCAGCTGCTTGTGCAGCCTGCGCGGCTTCACGTGCCTGCGTGCGTTCGGCGATTGCTCGCTCTTCTTCGTCCGCTTGCGCTGAGACGGGGTTTGGTCGGGTCATCTGGTAGTCCATAGGTTGCGGCTGTTGCGGTTCGTAAGCATTAAACGCTGGTGGTGGCATGGCGTACGACTGCTGTTGTTGAGACTGATGTTGTTGGTTGTAGAAGAGGCTGTAGTCTTCGTCCGTAGGCATAGCTTCTTCGATACGGCGGTCATGTGGTTGGAGTGACATGGCTCCTTTTTGCTCTAGAGAGGCCGATTGAAGGTCGTTCAGTGAGGCAGGAGGTGGGAGATCGGCTTGGTCGTCTGCTTCTTCAAAAAATACGGTTTCGACAACTACAAAGTCGTGCCAGTCTATTTGAGCATACTCCAACTTCTCTTTTTCAGCTTCTTCCTCTTTCTTTTGCTTTTGCTCCTCTTGGAATTTCACCCACTCCGCTCGTTGTTTCGCTCGCCCTAGAATGTTGAATTTGTCCTCCGCATACTGTTTCAACTCTCGTACCCGAGCTGATTTGGCTTTCTCTCCGTCGACACTGCTGGACCGCAGGAGTAATGTATATTGATCAACAAGTCGACTGAAGAATTGATATAAGGAGTGTTGAGGTCGGAGGAAATCGAATTGATAGTTTCGAGTCTCCTTTTGTGAAAGCGTAGTCATAAAGGATCTTCCATTTTTAGCCACGAATAGAGCTGTCAGCCTTACTACGTCAAGATCTTGCGCACTGATATTAGGCATTCGAGCCGAGAAGTGAAATTCTGGCGGCGCTGCCGGACCCTTTGGCTTCTCTGCCTCCTGCAAAGGCACAGTCTCTCCAGCACGGCCTGCTGACACCGCAGTACCTCGCCCTGCCCTGATCTCCTCTAGTCGCCATGCATAGAACGGGTAGTATGCATCGTTGGAGCTTAAGAAAGAGAATTTGGGATTGTGTTTCTCCTTCTCCCGAATGCGGTCCTCAAAGGCTGCTCCATTTCGTGCTACATATCCGGCGGTCTTCTCGACGATGGCTCTAATATCTCTTGGTGGTAGAACGATCCCCACAGGAGGCTTGCTTGCCTCATCTGGAAGGACGGAAGTAGCTGAATCAACGGCGGTTGCTGCAAGAGCCATCTCGTATCAGAATCCTCGAATTCACACTGGATATACTTTTCTCGGCGAGCTTCACCTCCACATTCCCTGAGCACCCCTTTCTATCTCTATTGTCTTGGCAGAGTCGTAATCTTTCAGTTTTCCCAGCCCGACCTGGGTCTGGTAGTGATGATGGAACGAAATTCTAATGGATCATTTCGGTAGGATACTTTGTTGCGGAGCGGAGCACTCAGAGCCTGAAGTTCTTCGCTAGCGTGTCTTTTCAACTCGCGGAAATTCGACAGGGCTGATGCAGATCAGCTTCGTGTCCTCTGGATTAATTCAATAGTCTTGAAAGCTGCCCCCTGCTCGCACAGTGTCCCTCACAGCCTAAAGAGGGCAACGACTGTGGCATAGGGATACCTTGTAATGCTTTAATACTGAGCGCTTCTCACATTCATTTGACCATTTCACTGAATCATTCCACTGTCTAATATATCGAGTACAAGGCTGTCTAAAACCAGCTTTGCTTATTGCGTTACGCTCAATATCTCCGCATATCGTTGCGGTTCTGCCAACACGGATCCTCTACGACCATGGCACCGAAAAGTGGACAACAGATCCAGATTGAAGAGAAAGAAGTCAGGAGGACCTCTAACGGCCAGGCAAAATCAGGAGATGGGAAGCCGACGGATTACAGCTCCCACGGAATTACCGACAATGATATTTTCATGCTGCCTAGCTCAGACTTTCAATTGCTCGGTTTTCTCACAGTTATTGCAGCTGTGGTCAGGCTTTTCAGGATCTACCAGCCGAGCAGTGTTGTATTCGATGAAGTCCAGTAAGCTTGCTATGGAACCCAAGCCAGAGAAAGCGCGAGGGCTAATTGTCATCGCAGCTTCGGTGGCTTCGCTTCAAAATATATCAAAGGCAAATTCTTCATGGATGTACATCCACCATTGGCAAAGCTGCTCTTGACTCTTGCAGGATGGATGGCTGGTTTCGATGGGGAATTCGACTTCAAGGACATTGGAAAGGATTACCTCGAACCCGGTGTTCCGTATGTGGCAATGAGATTGCTTCCTGCAGTCATGGGTGTAATGACAGTTCCAATGATGTTCTTAACGTTGAAGGCCGCCGGATGTCGATCCATGACTGCTGCTATGGGTGCGGGAACGATCATTTTTGGTAACAATAGCCCCATACCACGAGGCTCGAAAGTGGCGCTTTGACTTATTAACGGTTTTGTAGAGAACGGCTTACTCACCCAATCTCGCCTGATACTGTTGGACTCGCCCTTGATCGTCTTCACCGCTCTCACCGCTCTAGCCTGGACCTGTTTCACAAACCAACACGAACAAGGACCTTCCAAGGCCTTTGATCTGAGCTGGTGGTTCTGGCTGGTTGCAACTGGTCTCGGACTTGGTGCTACGGTCAGCGTGAAATGGGTCGGATTGTTCACTATTGCGTGGATTGGAAGTTTGACAATCGTTCAATTGTGGGTTCTTCTTGGAGACAGCAAGACTGTTACTCCTGTAAGTCCATGCCGCGTATATAACCCGAGGGTCTTCTGAAACTAACTTCTATCTACAGCGCTTGTGGTTCAAGCACTTTCTTGCCCGGGTTTTCTGTCTGATTGTGATCCCCATCACCTTTTACACTGCATTATTTGCGATCCATTTCCTTTGCCTCGTCAATCCTGGCGATGGCGATGGCTTTATGTCATCCGAATTTCAGGCTACCTTGAACTCGAAAGCAATGCAGGACGTGCCAGTTGACGTGATCATGGGCAGTCGGGTGAGCCTTCGGCATCAGAATACTCATGGAGGATATCTTCATTCGCACAACCACATGTATCCAACCGGGAGCAAACAACAGCAAATCACCTTATACCCTCACAAGGACGAGAACAACGCTTGGCTGCTCGAAAACCAAACGCAGCCACTAGGGCCAGATGGGGTAGAACTGGCAGGGATCAAGGCGTGGGACACAATTGAGCCTGTACCTGTCGTGGATGGATCCATCCTTCGCCTCTACCATGTCATCTCGGACCGCCGGCTGCATTCCCATGATGTCCGTCCTCCAGTAAGCGAGGCAGACTGGCAGAATGAGGTTTCGGCTTATGGCTATGAGGGCTTCGAGGGAGATGCCAACGATCTTTTCCGCGTGGAGATCGTGAAGTCGTTGTCGGATGGAATCTTGGCAAAGACGCAAGTCCGGACTATCGAGACGAAGTTCAAGTTGATTCACATCATGACCGGTTGCTCGCTGTTCTCTCACAAGGTGAAACTTCCAGAATGGGGCTTCGATCAACAAGAAGTGACTTGTGCCAAACAAGGTACGCTTCCGAATAGTATCTGGTATATTGAGCAAAACGAGCATCCCAAGCTTGGCGAGGACGCGGAGAAAGTCAATTACAAGAACCCTGGTTTTCTAGGAAAATTTTGGGAGCTCCAAAAGGTGATGTGGACAACGAATGCTGGCCTAGTCGAATCTCACGCCTGGGACTCAAGACCTCCGTCTTGGCCAATCTTACGCCGTGGAATCAATTTTTGGGGTAAGGACCATCGCCAAATCTATCTTATCGGTAATCCGGTAATATGGTGGTCGTCGACCATTGCGATTGGAATTTATTTTGTCTTCAAAGGCTTGTCTGTTCTTCGCTGGCAACGAGGCTACAACGATTACGACAATGTTAACTTTAAGCGTTTCGACTATGAGATAGGCACATCCGTCCTAGGATGGGCTTTTCATTACTTCCCCTTCTTCCTCATGCAGCGCCAGCTTTTTCTACATCATTACTTTCCCGCTCTATACTTTGCCATCATTACCATGTGCCAGATCTACGACTTTGCAAGCAACCGAGTGGGAGGCCCGTTTGGGATCAGAGACACTCCTGCTATAGGTAGAACCGGCGTTGTGGCCTTCCTGGCTGCTAGTATTGTCGTGTTCACCCTTTACGCACCTTTGTCTTACGGTAATCCTTGGACCCAAAAAGCTTGCCAAAGCGTCAAACTCTTTGACACGTGGGATTTTGACTGCAATGCTTTTCACACTGATGTGAGTATTTCCGTCTCTGCAATCTCATTTGGGCTTGAGTTAACGATCATCGTAGCTGAATCAGTATGGCATTGAACAACCCAGTAGTAACATCCAGCCCACCGAGGCCCCAGGAGTGCCAGTGGGCGGGCAACAGCAACCATCTCCAGCAGAGCTGGTGACACCTCAAGCTTCTATGGACCAAGCTTCCTTACACCGAGAAGAGAAGGTTGAGTACAGAGACCAAGACGGCAATCTACTCAACGAAGAACAGGTGGCCGAGCTGGACGGCAAGGTATCCTTCCAGACTCGGTACGAGACCAGAACGCGGGTGCTTGATGCCGATGGTAACGAGGTCGAAGATAGTGTGGCTGGCTTGGCTGGCACCGCACCTCCGCCTCCAGCAGATCTGGAACCTGAGACGGCGGCTGAGGTTCCCGAGGATGACGGGAGGGAGTATCCTGCGACAGCCAGCCCAGAAGACGATTTGCACAAAGAGAAGTCGGTGAAGAAGAACGACGATGCGGCAGCAAGGCCAGCGAGTGAAGCGAATGATGCTACGAGATAACTCTGGAAACTGGGCGCAGATCCTGCGAAGCTATGTATCTTACGTATATTCTAAGCTAACAATTCCCTGATTATTCGCCGGATATGACGAACAAGACGCACAGGAGAAGACTCTTCATCGCGGTCAATAATTCAAGGGCAAGAATGATACAACAAGCGGCACCCTACAACGTAGTGACTCTTTCCATGAGAACCAGCGCGGTAGTTGGATCAGTCAGAGGGTCTGCCAATGAAACCCCATGAATCTGCCTTCCCGTAGCCCGTTCAATTGAGCAAAAGCATGGCGTGCCTTAGTAACGTTCCTGATTAGCCCTACTAGGCGCGATTCCTCATCTCTCAGTACTCCTTGAGCACATGAACAACGAACGATTTGAACCTTTCTCCGGTGACCTCTAACGCCTCAAGTCAGAGGTCTGCCTATGCTTATGTACATTCCATCTGGACCACATGATTGGCCATACGACGAGTAGCTGGCAGATGTCACTTGGAAGTCTAGTACCCGTCTTTCCCATACTTGTTGAACTGGTCGTGTAGTTTCTGAGCTCACTATTAGCACTTCCAAATGGTAGTGACCTAGAACCATGTGCAACCCACCTTTGGCAGCGTCACATTAGGCACAATAACACTGTGTAACGCACTCGGGGCGTCCTTGGCCGGTTTAGTCGGATCCCCTCCAGGGTGATACTGGTACTTGAAATGCTCATCTGCTCCATCACCCTTCGCAGTCGTTTGCCAAGGCATTGTATTGGGAGCCATGCCAACAGGGGCTTCGGAGGAAGAGGAAGTGGGTTTGCGTCCAAAGTGGTATCCAGCCATGCCAAAGGCGCCCGTCATAATGGTAAGTAGGATCTGGTATGATTGTCAGCATCGATCCTTGAGTAGCAATCTGTCTCAATGGAAATCGCACATAGAGTTCAGGATCTCTCTTTGCTCCTTTGTTCAAGGTACTTTGCTTCCCCGAGCCTGAAGCCGCCTGGTTGGCGGCCGTATTCGCCTTCGTGGCAACATTGCCAATCGCCTGGCCTACCTTACCAGCTGCGCGAGCTGCTGACGCTCCTGACATGTTGAGATTGTTCAGGATACTGACGAGGAAAGATAGGGTAAAACTGGACAAAGGACCAACTGGAGAAGTGGCGTATCTGTTCCGGTAGATCATCATCAGGCTAGCACAAAATGGTCCGCTTCGCGCTAGGAACAGAAGTACGGCTTGTTCGCGACGGAGAACGCCGTCATTTGAATAACTTCAATTCCTCGTTTCATTCAATGACCGGCTGGGCATTCTGCCTACAAGCATACACTATCACCCCACCGTCATCAAGGATGCTACTCGTTTCAATCTTCGTTCTCGGGAGACTTATCCTCTCACGAGAGCTATAACCTCGACTGGCTTTTAATGTCCCACGCCCCTTTCTGATCCCGTCTCATGTCAAATGCCAGTCCTTTAAACTTGCTACTATCCAATCCACCCCTATGGCCTTACGTGCGCGGAAACGGCTCTATTGACTCATTACACTGCAATGGATTCACCACCCGCTGCTAGCGGTCGCCGTTCACCAGTGACAAGCTCCTTCCCAAACCCATCGCCCGCTTCTGGCTCACAGCAGGCGCCGTCCATAATCTCATCCCGCATGACCGACATTGCTTCTGAAGATGGTGATGACTTCCGCGCCGGAGCTATACATACAGTGGAGAGGTCGGGCACAACGGCATCTACAGATCCAAACCGTCCAGGGTCCGCCATGTCAGCGCAGACTCGTCCTTCGACCCGGGCACCGCAATCGCGGCGAGGCGCGGGGTCCCTCACAACATTGACCTCGTGGAGGCCGACGGGTGCATTTGGAGGACCTGGAGGCTCAATTACAAATTCAAGCAGGCCTCCCAGTGCAACTACAGCCACTAGTAGGACCAGCCGAACACATGTACCTTCAATAGCATCGCACGCTTTCTTCAAGCCGATGAGCTCACAGCGCCTGCAAGCTCAGAGGGGGGTACGCCCATCACGAGGGAGCCCCTTTGCTATGAGTGTGGATGGATCTAGCGATGGTGGTACCATTACCAACAGGCAAAGTCTTGTGTCGGAAGCAACAGCGCCGCATACGTCAAATTTACTTCAAGATGATGAAAAGGCCCCGCCATCGAGAGGAACAGAGTTCACCGACCAAGAAGAACGAGGCACGGTCGAAGCAAGCCATACCGAGAATGCGACAATCCAGAGCAATGGGGAGAGTGAAAGGCCGCTTCACAACAGGATCTCAAGCTCTAGAGCGATGCATTTAAGTCTAGATCGGCAAGGTAATGGTTCACCCAAATCATTTCGTGGCAGCTTTCGTCGAGCCGGAGCTTCACGAATGGAGCCGCATGGACATGAGCGACTCTCATCTTCGAATAATTCGCCCACACTGATCAAAGCGCCACCGCAAGAGGCGTCCAAAGCCGGTGTCAACTACCAATATTTCTCCGGTAATACGATTTTCTTATGGGGAGGTCGGTTGCAGAACACCAGAGATCGGCCTGTTAATATTCTAAGCGGTATAATTGTGATCTTGCCCGCTATCCTGTTCCTAATCTATTCGTAAGTCTTAGATGCTTTCATGGACTTATTCGTAAGTCGTTGCTAACATTACTCAAGGGGACCTTATCTTTCACATCATGTTTCGCCCGTGATACCCCTTGTCTTTGCGTATCTGTTTTTCATTTGCATATCGTCATTTATCCACGCGTCAGTTTCAGATCCTGGAGTAAGAAATAATACGATTGCTTAAAGATGTCTTGTCTGACTGATGTGAGGTAGATCCTACCTCGAAATCTCCATCCATTACCTCCAGAAGACTCCGAAGATCCACTCGTCATTGGTCCGCCTACGACACAATGGACTATGATCAAATCAGCTGGGACGGCTAATGCAGCCATGGACGTGCCCACCAAGTATTGCAAGACGTGCAATATTTGGAGGCCGCCGCGATGTCATCATTGCCGAACGTGTGACAATTGCATTGAAACTCAAGATCATCACTGTGTCTGGATCAACAACTGCGTTGGGCGGAGGAATTATCGTCACTTCTTCGCCTTTGTGGCATCAGGGACCTTTCTCGGTACTTTCCTGACTTTCGCCAGTCTTGGACATTGTTTGCGGTACCAGTCAGAACAACACGTTTCCTTTGCTATGTCCATCAGCACGTGGAGGGTGCCCTTTGCTATGTTTGTCTATGGCCTGCTAGCTACGCCCTACCCAGCTTGCCTTTTGGGATACCACCTGTGGCTCATAGCTCGTGGAGAAACTACAAGGGAGTACATTAATTCTCATAAGTTTCTGCCAAAGGACCGACATCGTCCCTTCACGCAGGCCAGCGTGCTCGAAAACTGGCTTGCCGTGCTTCTTAGGCCAAGACCGCCAACATACTTACGTTTCAAGCATAAACATGATGAAGGGGACCAGCGGTTCGGATCTCGAAGAGGCAAGCGGCAAACACCATCTGTTACCCAGCAACAGGGTGGTGGAATGGAGCTGCAGGATGTTGGTGGGGTTAACTGATTTGACGCACTTAATGGAGTCTGACTGATTGTTCTGCTTGCTATTTGGGAGCTGCTTGTACAGCTATTTGCCCTGATGTTTCAATCGTCTCTCCTTGCTGTTTGCTGGTTTCCCTGGCTGTGTATACCCAATCATATATGGTGGTTAAAAGGAGCAAGTGGTATTGGCACCGGCATATTCACGGAATGATTATATCAATATATGTAAATAGAGAACAGCAGTAATAACATAAAGCCGTTGCTGGAGGCTTCTGGAATGAAACTATGCGACACTTGATTGGCCGCCTGCTCCTTCCTGTGTTGTCGTTGCTTACAACCTCACACACGTTTCGTACTAAACCTGTCAAGGCGCCACAACATTCGACTTTTCACGCTATCAACTCCTACCGTCACTCTCTACTCTGTCGTCAGATAAACAGGCTGCTCGGCCCTGAACATTAATAACATCGTCGAAAGCATGCTAACTTTCCTCGCCGAGAAATTTGGGAGATCACCAACAAAGCCTGAAGGGAACGTGACGCGTCAATATTCAATAGACTCAACATCTGCTCGCCTCGACGCTTGCAACCCTTCCAAACATTTCTCGACAACCCCGTCATTGATTACTGGATCAAGTCTTACAGATAACTCAAGTGAGGCCACCGAGGACTCTGGGAATAAAATCGGTAACGATCGAAACCCTACGCAGTCAATCACTAGCAATGGCAGCTATCATGGGAGCCGGCTTTTCGGTGGCAAAAATGTCCACTCGAGACTACAACAAGGCGCAGACCGTGAGAAGACTACGTTATCTGAAGATTCCCTAGTCAACGAAGGGGGTAATGATTCAGGAGACAATCTTTTGCGGAAGAGCGTACAGGCATTGGATGAAGACTGGGAAATTGGAGCTATGCCTGGTGATGACTTAAAACTGTCTGAGAGCAACGAGAGTGGGTTGAGGAAGCGGAAGTCTACGCGTTTGGATCTCGCCATTGATTATGCGGCAACTATGGTGGGAAGGACCACGAGCGTGCTGGGCAAGAGAAGTCGTGGAGCTATGGAGGCTAGCAAAGAGACCACTCAGACCCTGAATGGTGCCCGAAGAAGGTCCATTATGAAGCCCAAAGAGATCGAAATGCCATCTTCTGGAACCCCCAAGAAACGAGCGCGCTTTTCAGCAGCATCGATCATGGAACCTTTAGGCCGTGAACCAAAATCAAAGATAAGCTCTAAGAAGCCGTCCAAGCACTGGATCAAGCAGGGACTTTACGTGGGACAATCTCCGGATTTCGATCCAAGACTCACAGAAACCAAAAACAAGCTGAAGAAAGCTTCGACCAAACAACGACAGACCCAACATACCTCAGCGATGCCGCTTCCGATATTCGCTGGGGAGAGAACGTTAACGTTTGGAAGACCCTTCGTGCTACCATTCGACGTCTTTAGTCCTCTCCCTCCGGGCCAACCCAAGCCGGATGAGTGGAAGAAAACGCACAAGAGTATGCTCTCTCTCGTAGCTATCAACAGCAATGTAGTCACACTAATTGGGTCAACAGATGTTTTCATCGGCGATGCCGCCGCTTATTGGAGAAAGGCAAAGCCACAGGAGCACTCTATGTGCAATTGCACCATAGGAAACGGCTGTGCTGATCAATGTCTCAACCGATTCATGCTTTACGAATGTGATGACCATAATTGCAACGTTGGCGCGGAACACTGCACAAATCGCGCTTTCGCCGATCTGAAGGAACGATGCAAAAGTGGAGAAAACGATGCAAAAAAGAAATACAATATCGGTGTCGAAGTGACGAAGACGAATGACCGAGGCTATGGCGTACGAGCCAACCGTTCCTTTGAACCCAACCAGATCATCATTGAGTACACGGGTGAAATCATCACCCAAGAGGAGTGCGACAATCGAATGTACACCCGCTACAAGGACGCAGAGGTCAGTAGGAGTGTAGTATATACTCGATATTTCAAAGATGCATCTCTCATAACAGTATGCTAATCCAATCATAGTGCTACTATCTCATGGACTTCGATCAATCCATGGTACTTGACGCAACACGCGGTTCAATTGCCAGGTTCATCAACCACTCCTGTGCCCCTAATTGCCGTATGATCAAATGGACTGTCTCTGGAAAGCCACGTATGGCTCTCTTCGCGGGTGACGAGGGTATTATGACCGGCGAAGAGCTTACCTACGACTACAATTTCGACCCCTTTTCTGCCAAAAGTGTGCAAGAGTGTCGATGTGGGGCACAAAATTGTAGGGGAGTGTTGGGACCGAAGCCGAAAGAAATCAAAGAGGCTCTCAAGCCCATTATATGCAGCAAAAAGCGAAAGATCCAGACGATTGGCGGAGATGTTGTTCATCAAGCTTTGGACGTAGTGACGAAGAAGCGGAAATTTGCGGTTCCGTCTCCTGTCAAGTCAGCATTCGCAACGGCTAAGACACAGACCACAAGAAGGCTATTCCAAGCCAGCTTGTTAACCACCTCGAAGATATCACAGGAGAGCCCGACCAAAAGGCGCCCAACAAACAAGCTCAAACGCAAATTGACGATCGAAACTCTAGGAGACGATAGGACGAAAGAAAAGCCAGGAAGGGATGAGTCTCGGCGAAAATCCACGGGCGACATCCTGCCAAGAGGGTGGAAAGGGTGGGCACTGGTACCGGAGACGCCTCCTGAATCTCCAGCCGAAGAGAGACCGGAAGCTGGCACCAAATGGGCTAGTGTCGAAGAGACGAAGGATGCCCGCGCGAGGGAAAATGTTGTCAGAACGGTGAGGAGGTCTAGTCGTGGGGCACCAGGGAAGTCGATCAGAGTGGTTGCGTTGGGAGAAGATGAGTTCAAGGAGTGGCGCTGAAGGAGCACCGAAGGGTTCGAACTTTTGTCGGCGTGTCTGATTTGAGTAAGGAGGATCCAACTCCTCCAGGACGACTCGGATCCCCTGGAGTTTTCCACCAGGGCGGGATCACTCCTTGCGTTCGTTGTCTGTGTCTGAAGAAAAGGGTCGACCTTGCGTCTTTGGGTTCATTGGATATGGATCATGGGTAAGGTCTAGGTTGGGGACATGATGGGAATCCTTGTGGTATCAGAGATTCATTGGTAGAGTTATGGGTATCATCTTAGTCATTGTCTTTACAATCCCATCAATCGTCGTATCATACAAATCCTAACCTGCGATTGCTAAAGCCAATCATCTTTTTATCGTTGCCGACTTCCTCATCCTGCTCCTGTCCCTTCGCGGTCCTTAGCGCACCCCTTCACTTAACCTTACAACCACCCCCAGAGCCTTCACCAACGGTCCCACCACTTCTACGCTTCCCCCACGCCCGTCGCCAGCCATACATTGCCCAACCAGCCTTCCCACCTCTTTTCCCAACCCCACTTCCAACTCCTCCACTCTCTCCTCCCAACTCAAAACCTGCGGTCTCAGCCAAGAGCTCGGCAAAGTTGGGCGTGGAGTAGTCGTCGGCTGGAGACCTAACATTGCGCGCGCCTTTGAGGGGATGTAGGATATATCTGGCGACTGGAGCGGTGTGTTTTGGGACGGAGACGGGGAAGGAGAATGGGTAAAGGGTGGAGGGGAATGAGAAGGGGAACGAGAAGGGGAGGGAAGATAGATGGATGAGACGTGGTGGAGGGCTACGATCGTGGCTTGTAGCGTGTCCAGGAGGGGGAAGGGTGCGCAGGGGAATATCGTGCGGAGGGCTGGGAGCGGCGCTGATAGGGAATTTGGACTTGGTGCATTACTGGTCTGGACTGGGATGCTGGGTGGATGGCTGGAAAGCGGTTGGTACGTCGAGAAGCGACTCAATGGTAACGTTGGGGGAGAAGAACGCGGTACTCTCCGTTGAGTGGACGGGAGGCGCAATTGTTGTATCACTGGGCTGTCGAGCCGTAGCTTCTCTACTTCATGGCTGGACAGGGAGTGCTCAAGCTCGGTAAGGATCCAAATTGTCAACTCGCTCAGCTGCGGCATAGGGGTCTGGAACGGCCTTGGTGTATCAGGTCGAGCCTTTAGGGTGGAGGCTGGAAGCATATCTAGCAAGGTCTGGGGTGACTCTGGCGTGGAAATAATGACCTTGGGAGGTACAGCAGTCCATGTTGGCCTGGCTTTGATTTTCTCGAACGCGAGACGCTCCCTTTCCCGTTGGCATGCTTCGTGGGTATCTATACTAAGGCCGATTGAGCAAGCTGGAGTGTCGGGTGGTGTAGCTGGGAAGATATTTGGGATTGTCTGCCGACGCTGGATTGAAGGCGTGGATGGAGGAGTAGTGGTGGTCGCTCGACGGAGTGGGATGGATATGATTTGAGGCTTTACGGGGCTGGTCATCACTGTGGTTGCGTGCTTCATGTTCGTCAGCTTTTTTCTATTTTTCTTGGGTAAGTTTGGACCGTACAGCTTCCTCAATCACCTCGCCTTCCTCTACTAGGTCAAGCCATAACCAGGGTTTGCTTCGTGGTGGTTCGGAGAACCAAGGTCGTCTTGTTGAAGCCTTCAGGGTTCCTTGTGAGCGAGAGCCAAGGTCGTCGTCCTTCCCCTGCCAGCCAGCTCTGCGTCTGAGCTCATTTGAGGCTGTAGTCCTGTGGAGGGACTTTGACTTCAGGGTGTGGAGGGGTTCGCCATAAAACAGCTGTCGGCGTGGAATATCACGGGAAAAATCGCTTGCGGGGGATGGTTTGTCTGCTGGGTTCTTAGGTGGGTAGTAGAGATATGTTGACGATGTATTGCCGCTTTGACTAGATCTTAAGGACACTAGATCCTGTACTTTCGACTCAGGTGGTGGAGTAAACTTGATGGGTGATAGCAATGGTTTCGAAAAGTCGAAAGCAGCGGTGTAATCGTGGTAGTCCCATTCTGTCAGCCGTTCGTCCACCGACGTCGATGTTGGGGATGATTCATAGATTACTTCTGACCCCGTGATACTTTCAGAGGGCTCAGCAGTGAGTAATGGGAGTGTGGCTGACTTTTCCAAGCATTCGTCGGATTCGAAAGGGGAAGTAGGCAACAATGAGGTTTGCCCATCACGCTGGAATTGATTGGCAGCCAGCTGACTGGTCAGACTTTCCAATGGCAATGTCGACAGAGGCCAACTTGTGGTCCGTCTTTTCGTTCGCTCTTCCACCAGGTAATGATCGAGTCTATCGCTCTCCGAATACCTATCACTGGGAAGATTCCAATCCTCAATTGGGAGATCACAAACGTTTGCTCCTGGAGGTAGCGCCTGAAGAGGGAGATACAACGCTGTGGGATCGCAGCTATTGTACAAGAGACATGACTCCATGAGGGAATGAAAGATCCAACTGGTAATCAAACGGAGAATGAACCGAATAAGACATCATCAACCTATAAAGAGATGAATGCCCTTGACAGGTCGACCTCACAGGACGCATTCCTCAACGAACATGCAGAAGTCAAGCACGTGATGATTATGCATGCAAGGTACCATCATCAAGGGGTCTCGACAACTAAGCGGTAGCGCAACATTAACAATAGGAAGGCATGAACATGTTCGTAGAGAATGGGATCGAAAGCTTTTGATCTGTCCAAATCACTGTCGTTGACCATGCTTTGGAGAATATCTCATTTCACCAGCCTCATGCAGGAGGCAGTACTCGTATTACGTTCAGACATCATCTGATTTAAGGTAGGTCAAAGCAGCTACGCATAAAGCCTCAAAACCCACGGTCAACGTAGGTTGAACCACTGGTGCAAAATAGGCGGAATGATTAGCAGGCACATCCTCGAACAGTCGTCCTTCGCGCTCAGCACGGTCCCAAAGATCTGGATCAACGCCTCCAAAGAACCAGAAATTGTAGGGCCTATCTATGCTTGTTGCCAGTATCGATACGTCTTCGCTTCCATTGATAGTAGGTGTGTCGGAGTCGAATTTGTTTCCGAAGAACGTCCGGAACGAAGGCACTAGGCGCGACGCAACGTGTTCATCATTGACAGTAAGAGGGAACCGGGATGTGGCCTCGATCAACGGCTTCTTCGGAGAGTTGCTGGCCTCGCATTCGGCATTGATGATCCTGTGTAAAGCGGCCAGCAACCGTTCTCTTGCCGCCGAGGTTGTGGTCCTAGTATTAATTCTTAGCACCGCATGGTCAGAGATAATGTTCTCTGTCTGGCCCGCCTGGACGCTGCCAACCGTGACAACAGCCATATCCGCAGGATTTATCTCACGGCTGACAATGTTTTGTAAACGAAGTACCACGTTGGCTGCCAGCACGACAGGGTCGATTGTGCGATGCGGCATTGAGCCATGCCCGCCGCGACCGTAGAGGGTAACTCTGAAGCTATCTGCTGCACCCATTACCGTGCCCGTCCTGTGACCCACGCACCCTGAGCGCAGGGGCATTACGTGCTGCCCAAGAACGACATCCGGAACCGGAATCTTTGTATAGAGACCATCATCCACCATAGCTTTAGCTCCGCCGGCTCGTTCCTCGTTCGGTTGGAACAAAACGATGAGCGTGCCTTTCCAAGCGGCTTTGATCCGACCTAAATGTTCTGCTGCAGCAAGGAGACAGGTAATGTGCATGTCATGGCCACAAGCGTGCATAACGGGCTTCTCAACATTATCGGCGACATCTTTCATGGTAGCTTGAGACGCGTAGGGTAGATCAGTCTCCTCGAGCACTGGGAGGGCATCGATGTCGGCACGAAGGAGGACTGTGGGACCTGTGCCATTCTTGAGCACGCCAGCAAGGCCGTGACCCCCAATGGAGGTATGGAGGTCGTAGCCCGCTTTGAGAGACTCGAGATGAGACGTTATTGTGGACGCGGTTTGGCTCTCTTGAAGCGATAGTTCAGGGTGAGAATGGAAGTGCTTGTACAGACTTTCGTAGTGCGAAAGGTCTGGTTTCTCAGCCAGTAACTCTGTAATCGATTTGCCTGCCATTATGCATTCAGAGGGTGATTTAGAGGCAGCTTTGGAGGACAACAACATTCATATGGGGGATGTCTTGCCAACCCACCTTCCCGATGTGGATAAGATCATCGCTCTCTGATCAGTGACCCAAAGTCGTTGTCAAGTAGACACGAATTCTTCTCTCAACAATCCGAAGATCAGGCAATTGAGTCGTGATAAACCCAATCCCATATCCTGGATGCGTGAGGGGTTTGCCGAAGTCCCTGAGCTATCATAGGTACACGATTAGGACATGGGAGAAAGAATGATGTTCATGATGTTGTACTTTTGAGCTTACATATCCCATGTCCTGGCAAGGACCTCGTTTCAGGGGTTTCTACCCAGGTTCAGCCGACCAAGGTTCCCAGTACATCGGATATCAATCAAAGGTATCATCTTCAAGTAACCGCATCTCTCGAATTGAGCACAGCTTCTCAGATCGATTCTCTAATTAGAGAAAAACCGAGAGATTTTCTGACAGCTTACAGCATGTTTGTACAATGGTCTAATGAAACCAAGATCCATCGATCTAGCTTGCTTTTCCAAGTTTCTTGCGGATTCTTCTCACGTCAATCTCCAATTCTCTCAATTCTTTCGCAAGGCTGGCCAGTGCGGGCATTTGTTTTATGGTTGCGATTTTAAAGTCTTTTTGAGAGGCTCTCAACGCTGGTGGGACTAAGATTCCGAACCAATTCAGAGGATCAGGAACGGTCTTCGAATCCTTTGCGGCGTCCCGACACGTATCACCAGGATCTCGAGGGTTAGCGTTGCTCGAAGGCTGTAACAAGTCTTGCTTCTCGGTGATGGGCGTATCCAAATAATTTGCAGTTGCAGAATTCACTGCTCTGAAGTACGGATTTTCACTCTCAATTGTACTAGGGATCAGTGTTAGCATCTCTCAATACCTAGGAATCCACGTTCGCCCCAGGACAGTGTCGTACACATGAGTCGATGCCTGCATACGATCGTCGTAGTAATCCTGGCCGTAGCGAATTCGATTCGGATTGGAAAAGTTGGCTTGCGCAAGTGAAATATATCCCTATTTGCAACATCAAGCGTTGTCTACATGTGGAGCGTAGGCTTAAATTACACTCGAAAGGTTGTCATTCAAGATTTGCCGCAGCTTCTGATACTCGTCAAGAAGATTGAGGTACCGTTCAAGAAGTTCATCAAGTGAGCGGACCAGTGTCTCCTTGCTCCCCAATGGTCCCCTTGTGTTCAGTAGAGGATGAGGCTGTGAAATCTCGGTCATTGTGTTCCTCGCCTACCAAGGGGACGACACCATAGACTTCACCCCAAGATAGGGCACCTGGAGAAGGATGATGTTATCCAGAGTGCCAGGATTCGAACGGCTGAAATGCGGCGTCAAGCGCGCTTGACGCCGCGGTGTTAATGATTCATGTGCACCAAGTAAAATGAGCCAAAATAAGTAATCGGTTAATGATATATATTCTAGGATTTTCTAGGCAGGAACTATTAGTAGACTACCTAGTAGGGTTTCTACTAACTAACCGTTTTTCCCCCTAATAGCCCACCCCTAATTAGTTTAAGCCTTATCCCTAAGGCTCTACTAAATAACCTTTATACTTTAACTACTTTAATATCCTAACTAACCTATACTTTAATTAACCTATACTTTAAATAATTCTTCCTATACTTTAACTAACCTATACTTTAATTAATTCTTATTTTAACTAAGCTTTTATCTCTATTCTTCTTTAACCTATACTTTAATTTCTATACGTATTATAGCTGTAACCTTATTATAAATCTCTTATCTTAATATATTCCTTAAGGACTATACTTCCTTTTAATAAGCTTTAATTTATATTTACTTTACTAGGTCTCTTTTAGTATATATTATAATTACCTACTAATTTTTAATTAGATAATCTACTTTAATTTCTTTTTATACTTACTTTTTTAGTACTACTATCTCTTCCTTCTTAAGCTCCTTTAATACCTCCTACTTTATAATCTTATTAATATTAGGAATATATCTTATATACTTATAAGTATACGCTTATTTACTATATAAGAGTTAGAAGAATATAGTAGGGAGTTATAATATACTTAGAGTATAAGGTAGGATATAGCTATTATTACTAAAGGGAAGGGTATTACTAGGGTTAATTTTAGCTTTAATTTCTTTATTATAAGCTAGACTTAAGATTCTACTTAAATAATATAATATAGTTACTTAGAGTACTTTAATAACTCTACTTACTTAGACTACTTTAGCTACTCCTATTACTTAGACTATTATAACTATTCTACTAGCTCTAATTTAAGTTTAAATCTATATAGCTAGTACTTTTATAGTATAAGTATTATCTATTACCTTATTTATAACCTTAATTACTATTATTTTATAAAGAGTAAGCTCCTATTATATATTTTTAGTAGCTATTATTATTACCTAGATTTAGGCCTATATCTATATAATATACTCTTTTATTATAATAGTTAGAGTTAGACTAAGCTTAAGTAAACGCTAAAGGATCTAGCTAGGGAGTTACTCCTTAGGGTTATTAGGAATTATATCTTTACTTAGCTTATTAAAGAGAATAGTACTACTATCCCTAATCTACTTAATATATAACTTAAACTATTATTTTATTATAGCTTTCTCTTAGGTAGTCTTATAATTAAGCTAACCTATATTTCTAGTAAGGCTTATACTTAGGAATAGACTAGCTTATAACTCGAGGTTTAGTATACTTAATTCCTTAGTTAGGAGCTTATTAGTTTTATATATATAATTTATACTTAGGTCTTATAATATCTTTACCCGTTTAGTTATATCTACCTAGAATTCCTATTAAAATTTATTAGGATTCTTAGTATTTTTAAATTAGTATATAGATCCGTCCTCTAATAATATCTTAATAGGGATTCCTACCTTTTCCTAGAGTATATCTAAAAGATCTAGAAGGTAGTTAGGTATATTTATCCCCTTACTTAAGCCTAATTACTTTACTCCCGCTTAAGTAAGGAGGTATACTACCTTATCTCTTAGCTTTATTAATCCCCTTCCTTCTAATTTTATTAATATAGCTTCCTTATTTAGAGTATTTAATTTCTACCTTTTTTAAGGTAAAGGTAGAGGAGGTAGAATTTTATTATTATCATCTTTATTATTTTTATTATTATTAAGAGTTTATCCTTAAGCTAGAGGGCTAGGGTTTATTTACTTTAATCCTAATCTTAATATTAATATTAATTAGGTATTACCTCTATTCTTTAATCTCTTCTTTAGGATAAGAGGGGTTATAGGGTTTAGAGCTACTTTTTATACTTAAAGCTTAGTACTTTTCTTTCTACCCTTATATCCAGCCCTCTAGTAACGTATTATAGCCGTAAGCTCTTTTAGAGTCTTATCTATTAATATTAAAATAGGAGTTATCTATAAATAGAAGCTTTAAGTAAAAAGTAATAAGAATATATCTAAAAATATATCTATATAGTAATAGTATTATATAAGAAGGATAGTAAAAGTAAGGTAAAAAGTAAAAGTTATTAATTAGCTATTTATTTAACTTTTACTAATACTACTACTTTACTTCCTATAAACTAATATTAGATATAAGTTATATAGGTAGTAAGAGTAAGTAATAATTATACTCGCTAATATAGTTAATTTAATAATAAGGTAAAAATAGAGCTCGCTACCCTACTTAACCTCCTTATATTCTAAATATTAATTAATATACTAGTATAGTTCCCTTACTTAAGGGGGGTAATAGGACGGATCCTATAATTACTAGGTCTCTTTAATAGTATAGTAGGATATTATTAATATAATATTATTTCGCTTAAGTATATCTATATAATTCTCTAACTTAAGTACTCTACTAATAGTATATCTATTCTATAAGTAGTCTTAGACTTAACTACTTCCTATTAAGCTTCCGTCTATATTACTTATTACTAGCGAGGTCTCGTACGAGTACTAGGTCCCCCTTTTTAGGGATCTATTACTTTCTTTATATCCTCTTAGAGTATTAATAGGTATATAATACTACCTCGCTTAATATTAATTAACTTTTATCTTATAAAGCTATAAATAGCTAATATTAATAGCCTAGTATTACTTCTTCTACTTTATTTAACTCTAGTAGCCGTACTAGTTTAATATTAAAATAATATTACTTTAGTTTAAACCTAAGTATAATAGCTAATAGGGTATATTTATATATCTTTATAATTTTCGTATTTATAATTAATATATTATCTCTTATTATAAGTAACTATAAATTAGTTATTTACCGCTTAATATACTTCTTACTTATTAGTACTAATATCTCTTATATATTCTATTCTAGAAGTCTAGTACTACTTAGGTAGCTAATAGGTCTAGTATAATAGCTTACTCTATAATCGCGAAGTAAATATTATATATTATAATTTATAAAGTATAACCTATTATTAGTATATAGGCCTTAGGGCTAATTAAAGACTAGGGCTATATATTCCTAGAGTATATTAATTATCTTATAAGCTATATAATAAGCGTATACCTTCGCCTAAATAAATTAACTAAAGAAGTCTATAAATAATAGTATATATTAGGTTCTAGTTATTATATAAGCTAGACTAATTAGACTAAGCTAATTAGCTCCTAGTATAACTATAAGTATAAACTATTAAATAGTTAGTAGTAATATCTTAATTAGCTTTTTTATTTAAAGCTATTATAGATAATAGCTTTAATACTATAAATAGATATCTTTTATCTATATTAGCTAGTATACTTATCTAATTAGGCGGTCTAAAGTAAAGGCTATTATATAATATTTATAGTCCTTATAAGCGCTTCTTAAAAAGGTTAGTGTTTCTAGTTTTATAATATAAATACTTTAAGCTTTAGTTATTTTAATAAATCTAAGGTACTTACTTTTTATATAGTATAGTATATAGAATTTCTTTACTTAGTATCTTAATACTTTCTTTCTCCCTTTTAGAATTCTAAGCTTATTTAACCTTACTTCTCCTCCCTCTATATATTTAATAAGCTAAGTATATATAAGAGATTATTAGTACTTTTCTAGCCCTCCTCCCTCTATAATTTATAAAGGGTATATATATCTCTTAACTTAATTTACCTTAAGTAGGGGTATTATAAGTTTCTTAGAAAGGTTAGTTAAGTTACTAGTTATAAGACGAGTAGGTATATAACTTAAGCTATTAATAATATTAATATACTAATCTCTTAAGGGCCTATAAAAGAGCTTTAGGTTAAATTCTCCTAACTAATTAAGCTAGGTAGATATCTTACCCTTCTCTATTTACCTTATAATAAATATTAGTTTAAGAGCCTTATAGTTAGTATATACGAATATTAGGTACTTATTATAAATAACTAACTATCTAATTTTAGCTAGATATTTTATAATTATAAAATACTCCCTCTCTAAGTTTAAGTCCCTATTCTTAGTATCCTAGAGTTAGAATAAAATAAATATAATTATTTATTTATTTAATAGCTATTTTAGAGTAGCTTCTATACCTACTACTAAGTCGTAGAGCTAAAATAAGTAACCGCCTAGGGTAGTCTTACTTATATCTATAGTAAGGTAGTACTATAAATTAGGGTTAGCTCTGGATATTATATTATTATTAATAGCCTTCTTAACTACTTTAAGTAATTCCTATTAATTTTCGCTTTAATTAAATATGTCTTTCTTAATCTACTTAATTTTTATAGTCTATTTCTTAATCCTACTTATTCTTATAGGTTTTACTAAGTCTTTATTATATACTCTAACTTTATTATTATAGATCTTACGTAGCTTTAGTTTATTAAATACTTACTTAAGATAGGATTTCTTTATTTTAAGAATATATATAGCTCTACCTAATATAAAGATTTAGAGGAATAGAGTTAGCTAAAGAAATATATCTAGCTCTAGCTAACTACTAGGTATAGGCTAGTTTTAAATTTAATCTAGATACTTAACTAATAGTTTTAAGCTAGTAGTACTTCCCTAAAATCCTAATACCTTAATTCTATTTACAAATAGGTAGGTCTTAGCTCCTAATAGATAAACTAGTCTAAATATATACCTTAGGAAGTAGCTTATATAAAGAAAGGTATATAGCATATTAAAATTAATAGTTAAAGTACTATAATTATCTATAAATACTAAAAATATATAACTATTATATTCTCCTATTAAGGTAGGTATTCTTACTTAACCTTTATTATTAGCTGGAAGGGGCTTAAAGACTAAATCTATAAATTATATATATATATAAGGAGTACCTTTTAGGCCTTACCCTATTTAAATATAAACCTATTAATTATTTAGAGTAAGAAATCCTATCTTATTTTAATCTTCTTCTTTTATTATAATAGCCTAGTAGCTATTTAAAGCGTCTAAGTAAAAGAATACCTTAAACTTAGGCGTAATTAGGGTATCTAGTACTTCCTCTAAATAATATATTAGATAAGCAGACTTTATAATATATCTATTAAGAGCTATAAAGTTATAAATAATTTAAAGTAACTTAGATCCCTTTTTCTTTAAAGGGAATTTTATCCTTACTCCTTATAAGGAGCTTCGCCTTATTATAATTCCTATATCTTCTATTTCTAGAAATATTTAGTTAGTAAATTCCTGTTCTACTTAGGTATATTTAGGGAGAGTACCCTAGAAGGGTTAGGCGTTTAATTTAAGGTTAATACTATACTTAATTAGGTCTATTATTTTAATATTATAAATACTCTTAATAAAGTAGTCCCTCTAAGTATACGCTAATTACTTTACTACTTTTAATTATTCTACTATATCTACTATAATTCTAATAGTAATCCTACTTTATTAGAACTATTCTTCTACCGCTTCCTCGCTATTATTACTAATATCTCTTTATTTAGGTCGGTACTAAGTAGGAAATCTATCTCCCTAGCCTAGTAAATATTTTATTATTAAAGCTATAATATTCTTAGGGTCTTTTAGTTTATTTCCTTAGACCTTCTATATTAGTTAGGGTTTAATAGACGACTCTACTAGTAATTCTATAAAATATTTAAAATAATCTACTTAATTAAGTACTTTATATAATATAAGAGCTAAATATATTATATTATAATACCTAGGGCTCTTAGCCCCCTAATATTACCCTAGTTAGTATATTAGGGTTACTAGTTTCCCGCTTTATTAAGTAGGATCTAGTAAGTAGTATTAGCTATATCCTCTTTATCCTCATTTTCCTTAATTTCTATTATAAGTAGATTTACTTATATTAGGAAGATCTTAACTAGTACTATTCGTAGTATTATATTATCTCTACTAATTAAGACTTCTCTTATATAGTAGTTAGGGTAGAAGCCTACTCGCCTTATCTAAGGGATTCTAAGTAAAAGATTATATACTTAATTCTTAATAACCTAAGCCTTAATAACTACTTAGATACCTTCTATATTAATAGGTAAAAATATATAATTAGTAAGGGTATAAATTACGTCTATTATTAGGCTAATATAGAGGTAACTATCTTTATAAACTTAAGGTAGTAGATCTATTATTTATAACTTTTAATAATTTATAAGCTTAATAATTACCCCTCTATTAATTAAAGTTTAGGCTAGCTTTACCTATCTAATCTAGGAAGTTATTATAAGTAGCTATAATTACCTATTATCCTCGAGGGTATAAGCTATTACTATAGGGGGATATTTCTAAATAGTAGTAGCTATTACTAGGGACGCTAGTCCTAGCGTATTTACTTAGGTTCCTACTTAAGTATCTTACTTAGGTGCTTTCTTTACTTTATATTTAGGTATAGAATATTATATAGATAATATAAGCTCCTATTAAGTAATATCTAATTTATTAAGAAATTACCTAACCTCTATTATAAGAGGGAGCTTAAGTATTAATTTAATAGTAAATCTCTTATAATTTATTATTCCTTAAATAGTATCTAGTTATCTTAGTAGCCTTACTACTACTAACTCTTATACCTTCCCTATCTTACTAAGTTAAGTCTAAGGTATAAGCCTAACTCTTCCTTATAATACTTATACTTAAGGGCGTAGCCTTTAATTTTAAGATATACTTAGAGTAGGCTAATAATTTACTTAAATAGTACTAGGAGTAGGTTAAGGATTTACTTACCCTATATCTATCTCCTTATCTTTATCCTTACTCGTAAGCGGACTAAAAGTAGGGCCTTATATAAGGTAGGCTACTTAATATTAATTTATTTAATTAAGGATTCCCTAAGGTAGATAGGATAGTTTAAAACTCTAAGCTTCCTTTTACTTCCCCTTCTTTTAAATACTAATTAGTTTCTAACTTACTTACTTACTTAATTTACCTTACTTAATTCTAGGTTACTACGCTACTATTATATTTTATACTAATATTATAGGATTAATATTATATTCCCTAATAGGGAGTATAGTAGTAACTTACTTTAGATAATAATTAGCCGCTTAATTACTTCCTTCTTTAGTAGGCCCTTATAAAATATATAATAATACTAGTAATACTACCCCTATAATAACTACTAGATATTAAGGTTAGAATAGTAGGTTATTATAAAAGGTTATATAATAGCTATATTTATTATATTTAAAATACTAGACCTAAGAGAGATCCTTTCTTAATATACGCTACTCTCCTTATAATAGGGCTTAATTTAAGTTTCCTCTTAGGGCTATAATATTACTTACTATAATATTTAAGCTTCTTAAGCCTTATAAGATTATTAGGAATACTTAGTTAGATAAGATTAACGCCTACCTTATTAGATTATTATTTATTTAAACTAGATAACTAGAAGTAACTAGTATCTTAGTAGATAGTCTATAAGTAGTATTAAACGGATTTAATTTACCTATCTTATAATAGGCTACTTTAATTAACCTCTTTATACTATTAAAGGAGTAGTCTACTCCCTTATTATACTTAAAATTTACTTACTTATATTTATATTAGTCTTATATCTCCTTTAAGATAGCTATTCTAATATTAATAAAATTACTTATTATCTTTCTTACTAGATTAGTTAATCTCTTAAGGTAGTTAATAATTAACTCCTTACTATCTTACTAGAGTTATACTATCTATATCTAAAGCTTAAATTACTTTATTTAAGCGTCTTTCTCTATATTTCAAATTTAATTAGAAAGGCCTTTTTAAGCTTTATCTAATTAAGCTTAATATCCTTACTTAGATTTTAATACTAGGTATAAGTATTACTATCTAAGTACTACCTAAAGATTAGCCTATATTCCTTATTATAGTTAGTACCTTCCTTATTAGTATCTTAATTATCTTACTTATAAGTATAATTAATATCTTTAAGAAATTTAACTAGGTCCTCTTAGCTATCTTAAAGATTATAAAAGGTTTAGATCTTTACTTAAACTATTCTTACTTAAGGAGTACTACTTAAAATTAAAGTACCTAGTAGGCTAGGTTATATACTACTTACTAATATAGATACGTCCTTAAGAATTAAAGGGGTATCTAGTTTTTATTACTTTCCTTTACTTACCTAAAAAATAATTCTAGGTAGGTAATTTAGAGAGGATTTTAATAATAATCTCTTATCTAGTAAACTAGTATTAAACTTATCTTTACTAAGAAGTAGTTTACTTAATAATAATAAAAGAGTTCCCATCTTTAAAGAGGTTAATTATACTCTACTTACTTTAGTACCTCTCTAGTATAATAGAATAAAATTATAATATATAAATAGTACTATACTTAATAAGAATAATTAAGTAAGTAATATTGAAGAGATACTTAAGTCCTTCTAAGTTCTCTTTTAACTTCCTACTAATGACTTATATCCTTTTAAGTTATTTTAAACTAGTACTAGTCCTTTAGTACTAGCTTATAATACTTACTTATAGGGTTACTTAAATTATTAATAATTAAGATAATCCTAGCTAAGCCCCTAGATTATTAATAATTTATATATACTAAGTAAAATAAGCTAAAATAAGTAATTAGTTAATGATATATATTCTAGGATTTTCTAGGCAGGAACTATTGGTAGACTACCTAGTGGGGTTTCTGCTGACTAACCGTTTTTCCCCCTAACAGCGGTCAGGGAATCATTATCAAGTCCGACCACTTTATATTACCTGGGAAGGCGCTCATCTATTGAGCAAGTCACCAGAGATGATTTCCCACAGGGTACCCTTCTTAAGGGTCTTGTACTCTCGACGTCCTACCAAATCTCCTGACTCCACAACACAGCTACCGAAACCCCGGCTCTTTACTCACAACTCCCCACTACTCCTCGTCTCAAGTGTGGGCCCACGACCTCAGCTACCATTTCTCCATCCTGCGACTGGGGGCAGATCCTCTGCAAAATTGTCCAGAACACAGCTACAGTACCAGCTCTCTCGGCTGATCTCCACTGAAAGAAAGCTATACCTTAAGGATCAATTGCGGAAGGGAGCCAAATGGACCGTATACGGCTGGGCGGGTCTGGGACTTATATCTATGATGGCGTTTGGCTTTCAAAGCGAAGTAGTTGAGCGCCGATATCCGTCGCCCCCAGAATGGTCCTTTCTCACTAGAACACAATATCGCCAGGCAAAGCTTGCGGAGAATTTGGACCCCAGTGGTAATACACTCATAGACTGGCCCTACATCGGGCAGAAATATCGTTGTTTGATTGAGCGACTCGAAGATGCTGCTATCGATGGACAGGGTCTGCAGCCTATCTTACAGGATGAGGGGGACATATATGTCGATGGGGTGGGGAGAGCTGGTTTAGATATCTCTTCCAAGGGCGAACCCTGGAGGCGCGGATACTACGCCTGCCTTATGGGTGTTGCAAAAGCAGCCGAATATACAGATGGATGGCTCCGTGACTCTAAGACAAACATCGTCTTCCCACCTGAACATGTCGTCGGCCCTTCAAACCCAAGGCCGAAGCCCATGCCATACGGGGCAAGGGTTACTGAGGCTCCCCTCGAAGAGAACTGTGTCCCAGTCTTTGAGCCTGCGCAGACTTACTACATGAAGCTCCTCACCACCCATGGATTCAGTTCTCGCCAGCGTCTTGACGCTGCATTAGCTTATGCGGACTGGCTTGACTTCAAAGGCTTATCATCGACTGCAGAAGAGATGTACGATTGGGCATTGGACATCGCTACGGGTTCGCTCCCTGTGGGGGTCAACAACGTTGTGGATATGAAGACTGGTGTCATTAACGACCAAGCAACATATGTCTCGTCGAACGTTCTCTTGGCTACCACATCTTTGGCTGTTCATCACGCACGGCACAACAATCTTGCAGCAGCACTGCCCATTTTCTTATCCATTTTACGGGCTAGGCGGCAGCTTCCGGGACGAGATTCAATGTCGATAGCGGAGCCCAATCCAGAGCCCGATACATCTGTATTTTCCATCGTTAAATCCTTACTTGTTTCCCCATCATATCCTCCACCGCCTCCAACAGGCGATGAAGTTCCTCCTCGCACATCTACTGCCGTGTGCGAGGAAGCTGCGATAATGTCCCATATAGGAGAGATCTTATTCGCTTCATCAGCTGCAGACACCACACAAACACCGACCAAAAAGTTCTCAGAAATGATAACTCCATCCACAGTAACAGTCAGTCAGCTCGCAAATCAACAATCTGGTCTGAGTTGGACGCGTGAAGCTGTCGACCTGGCCGAAGCAACACTTGTATCAGCAGAGCAGGGTGATGAGGAAGCCCGGAACAAATGCTCCGAATGTTTAGCTGTGGGCATGAACAATTGGTCCACCATGGTGGCAAAGATGCTCAAGGATGAGCGCCGGGCCACTTCCGTACCGGCGCAGAAGACAGGTAGCTGGTTCTGGGGAAGCGGCCCGGAGGTCGAAGTTGCAGCAAGGTGGGAACGAGAATCCGATTCTGTAGACGCAAGGCAAGAAAGAGTACAGAAATTGCTCACCAGGGAGGCAGATAGGAAGGCAAGCAATGGTGGCTTCTTCTTCATATGGTAAACAGTCATCACGACCGTCACGCGACCGAAAGAGCAAAACAGCAATCTCGAAGGCTACCAGACCACTCCAAGTGGAGCAAAGCTATCATGTCTGCCACATTGTGATGGGAGGATCTAGGCTTGGCAGGCTTAGTTTACCGAGAGCACGACTACCTACATCGATGGTCCGAGCGATGACTTGAGTCCAAACCAACAGCTGTGACAAATGCAGCAGACGGCACGCCGTTGCCTACCTGGAAGTTCTGAAGTCCAACTGCAGATATACTTCTGCTGCGTCTCGTCAGCATTGTCCGTCGTGGAACTTCAGGTTCGTGAAGGTTTCCCCCATTGACCACATTGCCTCATCTTCCAGAAGCTGATGCTTCTCAGAGAATCGGCCACCGGAAGCTTCTACTTCTCATGAGTTGGCTCACGCTGAAGCACGGAATTCGGCTCCGCTGCTGTCGAGCATGCAGCATAACGCGCCTCAATGCAGCTTTTTGTAGCACCATCGCACCTGTTGCCCACGATTGCATAGGTATTACTCGAGCACACCGAGTTTGTAGCCAACAATACACCACGAATGTAGAGCAATCCCCGGCTTGATGCCTTGCTACGATTGCTTTCCATGGGGTACAGAACGCTTCTGCAGTACGCTATCCCGAGTGGTGTGATCCCCTATCTGTATATATCGAGCCTCTTCGACAAGCCTCTGGCTCATGCCTGTGAATACCGGGAGCGCGCACAAAGCGCATACTATGGACTGGGTGCTCCAGTGACCGCTTCGCAAGGAGAACCTAATACGCGCCCCACGAAAATTACCAAGATGTTGCTACTCCTCAAGGCCTTATGTCACTCGTTCACAGCGTTGCGGCATAGGACACAGGTCTCAAATCCATGGACGAGCTAGGTTATATCGGAGACGCCACAGTATCGCGGCTACGCGAAGCAGATGGTGCAAAGACACACGGCTGATTCGGCGACTGTAGTCATGCCCATACCGCCGAGGTCCTCTGTTACTTTTCTCTTGACAGTGACCTTGCCATCAGCAGGCACCGAGAGGTGCAGAACTAGTTCGGCCTGCTAGAGAGACGAAACAGGGCTACTAGCTCCCTCACCCGCTTCTCATGAGCGGTGAGAGGAATATCCGTACCTGTCTGTCCATCATAGCCACTTCTGTGGCTCTTCCGTGTAGTCCGTACGCGATTCTCTAGCTGCAAACTTCAGTCCGTTGCCTACGTTCCGCTTTGAGTCGTCATTGGATTACCTACTTGATGCTGAAGACTTCCCACGAGGTAGATCAGATTGTTTGAGTGTGTCATTGTTCTTGTCAGCTGCACAATGTGCTTATCAAAGGGGCATGTTTTCATGTAAGGGGCATTCTTAGCAGCTCTGTTCCCTGCAAATCCCATGCCCGCATCCTATGAGAGTTACTGCTTTAGGAGGGTACGGACTATTTCATGGTCATGTTTGATAGTATCATAGCTGTCGTCTGTTGAATATACCTACCTGTAATAACCTCACAGGTATCTTTACCTTTACCCTGTGATACGCTGCATCCTTCCTCCAGTTCTGACCCACGATGCGGCAAGTTGCTACCTTTAGGGGCTACTCATTGCGACAGTCCTATACACTTGGCATAGGGGCTAAACACTGGGGAGGTTCGTACCTCTTATTCAGACTTACCTTGATCAGTATTACTGGCTCATATGTTCCCTGCGGAAGAGAATAAGGTTAGGTCGAATTGCGTTTGACGTTATCACGGGATCTATGATAATTCGCACTCGATCAATACCACTATGTTCTTATGGACGAAGGTCTAACATGTATGTTGTATCCAAGCCAGCAAACAAAACCCCACCCAGCTCTATATCTATCTATCTATCTATCTATCCATCCATCCATACCCTCACCCTTCCCAGGGCATCTATCTACAACCGATCCAACAAGCCCTCACTCTCCAACATCAACACAATCTGATGCACCACCTCCCTCACCCCCATCTTCTCCAAATCCACCACCAGATCCGCCCGTCCCGGAACCTCATACGGATCGTCCACGCCCGTGAAACCCTGAATCTCCCCCCTCCTTGCTTTGGCATACACCCCCTTCTTGTCCGTCTTCTCGCTGTACGCCAAGCTAGTCGCCACGTGCACGAGGTAGAAACTACCATGCTGACTCACCGTCTCCCGCGCCGCCTGCCGTCCCTCTTCGAAGGGGGCGATGGGTCCACAGATGACGGCCGCGCCGGCTTTTGTCAGTTCGGCCGCCACGAAGGCGATGCGGGCGATGTTTTTGTTGCGGTCGGAGCGTGAGAAGCCTAGTTCGGAGCTTAATTCGCTGCGGACGGATTCGCCGAGGAGCAAGGAGACGGGGCGGCCGCCTTGTTGGTGCAGTGTCACATCCAGTGCGCGCGCGACGGCGTCCTTGCCACTGTTTTGATAGCCGGTCAGGAAGACTGTGAAGCCCTGCTTGTATCGTGGCGGATGCGATTCCCGCAGCACTTTGACCACTTCCGGATAGGAGAACCATTCGGGGATATCTTTCCCCGTGCGTAGTCGCGAGCGGAGTTCCGTGCCGCTGATGTTGAGGGTGCGGATGCCGGGGGAGACTTCGTCGTCGGGTTTGTATTCGTCGCTGTCGGGGAGGTAGATCATTTGCTGGAACGGCACGACTTCGATCCCTAGCTCCTCACGATATTTCTCGACGGCGAACTGTGCGTCGTAGGGCCCGTAGAAGTCTTTGCCGGAGGAGTTTTTGCCGGGTCCGGCGTGGTCGCGGCCGACGATGAAATGGGTCGCACCGTGGTTTTTGCGGATGATGGCGTGCCAGATCGCTTCTCTGGGCCCGCCCATTCGCATTGCTAGTGGCAGGAGGCCTAGCACTGCCATGCCATTCGGGTACCGAGGGAGTAGGGCTTGGTAGACACGCACACGGGTGAAGTGGTCGATGTCGCCGGGTTTCGTGAGGCCAACGACAGGGTGGATGAGGACGTTCGCTTGGCGAGCACGGGCGGCGCGGACGGTCAATTCTCTATGGGCTCGGTGCATGGGGTTGCGGGTTTGGAATGCAACGACACGCGTCCAGCCTAGTTTTTCAAAGTGGACACGCAGTTCGGCGGGGGTGTAGCGAAGGGCGACATAGTCGTAGTGGTTGAGGCGAGCGACAGCGGAGATGGAGCCGCCGATGTAGTGAGCATGGGCGGTGTTGTTGAGGTGTTTGATCGCTGGGTGTTCGTGGTCGCCGCCGAAGACTTCTTTAGCTTCTTTTTCTCTACGAGAAAATCAGGGGTAATCTAGGAGGGTCTTCGATTTTGCACGACTGACTTATTGGGCTTGTATACATCGTCTACCGTAATGATGGCGAGGTTGCGATCGTCTCTAAAGTCTCGAAGCGTTGCACGAGCTCCAGGCTTCAGACCAGCTTTCTCGATGACCTTTTCTGAGACATCCAGGCATATTGGCATGCTGAATAGGCTGCCATCTGCGAGACGAAGATTCTCGACCACCCTTTCCGAACCTTAGCAAAGGCCTGTGCGACAGCGACTGAAGGCTTACGAGTTGTAATCCTTCTCGTTCATGAAGCCTTGAAGCCTCGAGATTAGCTCAATAGTCGACATGTATCGAGTAGGAGATAGAGAAACATATAATGAGATTCAAGTGCACAACCACAAAGACACTTCCTCATTTGCTTTTGACCAAGTAACAAAGATATTAAAGAACTTTAAAATCAACATCTGCGTACTTTCTAATGGAGAAAACCCCCCGCTCATTATCAACTCCAAATCACATAATTGTCTTTCTGTGAGTACAATCGCCGGTAGTTTCTCAGCCTCTGCTACCAGTTCTGCCTGCCTTGGTGCATCTCGCGCGAGCAGGTCCTTGAGGACTCCGCCGTGCGGTGAGTTCGCCATTGAGTTGATATAATTCCAAGATTCTCTTCGCAATGAGAAGGAGTGTTTTGTTCTATGAGAATTTATCTATGAAAGGATATTTGGGTTTCCAAGGAGGTTTGTAAAATTTGGGTTGATCACCAAACAATGAATGGAAAAGTAAGCACCCTGCAAGGTCGGAGAGAAAAGGTACCTCTCGTAGCCTTCATGAATGGAAAAGTCCGACGCATTGTTTGTTATATACCTTAAGGTACTTATATGCATGCAGTCATCCCACGCTATTCGATTTGTGATGAACGCTAAGCTGGCGGCATGACGTGCTCAGGAGCAAAAGTCAATTGGAAGCCTAAACTCTCCGATGGCCGGTCTGGCCCTGTCCTCCAATATCTACCTACTGTTGTACCATAGGGGTTCAACTCTTCCTCTGGCCCTGTCCTCCAAAAATGAAGATGGCACAACACAGCGTAAGAATCAACGGTACGCAAGAAGGAGGTCACTGTTCATTTCATTGTTCTATTGGAATCTATGCCAAACGGAAGATCTTGTCTACCATGGTATACATGCAGCCATCTGCTTTTCCCTCCGTAAATGCACACAAAGGCTCCACAGCGCCATGCTATATAATGAAGCAAACCACAAGTATCGCGTTATGATGCGATCTCCAACCCCGACTCTAATGCTTGATGTAATGCCTCCTGTTGCTTCTTCATCTCTTGCTCTTGTAGAAATTGCGCGAACTTCGACCGAGGGTTGTGGATGCCACATTCCGTCTTCTGCTGCCCTTGCCACCGTCCAGCACGCTCATCCTCTCCTTCTTTCACTGGCTGCGTGGAATGCCAGTCGCCCACACTTTTGTAACCCCGATCCAGTAACTCATTGTACGGAACGTCGTTCGCCTTGATGTAGTCGTTGACTTGCTTGAAAGTCCAATTGGCGAACGGGTTCACTTTGACAAGGCCAGCTTCGTCGATCTCAATTACGGCAATGTCTCCGCGCTTGCCTCCTTGACTTCGCCTTCGGCCAGTCAGAACGGCTGCGACTTGAAGATCTCTATATGCGCGCTGTGCTGGTTCCACCTTGGCTAGCCAGTCGTAAAGCTCGTCGTTACTTTCCCAGAGCTTTTCACCGTGTTGCTGGGCAAAGTCTTCGGCTGTGTCTGCGCCGGCTGGCTTGTAAATATGCAGAGCGACAAGAGGGTAGCGCTCTCGTATCCGCTCAATGAGATCATAGGTTTCTCTGAAGCCGTGGAGGGTGTCGAAGTAGAGAAGATCAACCATCTGTGGCCGCGGAATCTTCATCTTTGAGAGCATGTCGATAGTAGTGAGACCAGTGAGGCCGAAAGCCGTCTCCTGGAAGAGTTGAGGTAGGGTTGTGATACACCATTGCAGGATCTCTGGAGCCCAAAACGTTAGTAAAGATATTGATCGGCTGGCAGGGTGGTATCCTACCTTGCGGCTCTAGATTCTGCAATTGTCGATTCAGGAAGACGAGGTGTGGTTTGGTAAAGTAGATCTCTGGAAGGTCTGCACTGCTGGAACTGCCACTAACGTAGCCAGACTCGATGTCATGGGCACCATCCTGCCTCAGATCGTAGACGGGTGAGGATCCCATGTCGCGTGATTCAATTGTAGAGAAGAAAGAATTTTAAAAGCCAATTCGCCACCGAAAAATCGTAGGATATATGACGAACAGTAAATGGCCATTCAAACAGATGGAGAGGATAGCAAAGAAGATAAAATGGAGATAGAGTAACAGCAGAAGCCATGAAAGCATCGATTCCGCAAGAATTGCGTGGATTACGCTATTGTGGGTGTGAAATCAGAATTACCAAATCCGCTATGGAATTGCGTGCTCAACGCTAAATTCCGCAGAGCAGATTCATACCATGGACCGGCAGATATAAGAAATCTCCATTTCACAGCAGATGATGACATGATTATTGCTCGAGCTTTTCTGTTGCTGCGCATATTTCTTCGCTCGAGACTGCTGGAATATGCTACTTATTGCTAAGCTTAATCGTCCGAAGTAGAGGAAAAGGAGCCAAGCGCTCAAAGCGCAACGTGCAGTGGCTTGTAGAAGGCATGCAATGAGAGAAATGGTACTCCGGTGACAATAGATTGTCTGAGAGATGCTCTTCGCTTCTTCTATAATGGAGGTCGACGGCGACCCTGTGTAGAGATGTACTGCTTTGGGGTGAGGTTAACTCGCTAAAGATCCGCTGAGGTGTAACGGTGTTTCGGCGTTCGCCTTCGAATAGTTCTACGGCGGGCAGCAAATATCAATCCGCACTCATTTCACACGACTTTATGAAATGCACTGGATATAGATATGACATCCGAGTGACGGCAATTTAGCCTCATACAAGGTGAGTTCCTTTGACATAGACGTATATACATGATACCCTGGCCTTCATAAGTAGCCGCTTACGATAATTCACAATGGCTATTCCATCAGCGGTTTAAGGATCGTTCCAAGCCGCCCAGCAAATCATCTCCGTCGTCCGACCACTGTGGAGGAACATCTTTGTCTCCTTCAGTGTGGGTTACGTCGTCGCTGTAGACCATCTTCGGCGCAGCCAGCCCGTCAAGAGGGTTATGATCAACGGGAATCTGAGCATTGAGTAGTGGTCCGCCCTGACGCGTCGACTCTATACTGATGCGGTCAGCCATTGGAATGTCTTCCAAGTCCGGCGCAGGCGCCAGGTCTGCTTCTGGCATGTCATCTATTTGTGGAGGTAGCTGAAATTGTTGCCCGGAAAGAGGGATTTCCGGCGAGCTGGGCATACTCCTGGCGATCGGGGTGGGAGGGCTCATAGTCGGAGCTTTGGGGCTGTAATATGCCGCTCGGAGCCCGAACTTGTCTTCGATAGGCGTAGGTGGACTTGGAGTCGGCGCCCTAAGGCTGGCAGTAGGTCTTGTAAAGAAGGAGCTTTGTTCCATACTCTCTGGCAAGGATTCAGTAGGGTGCTCAGCAGCTCCCTCAACGGCAGACTCAGGCATTACTTCTACGCTAGTATCCACAACTGGAGCCGGCAAAGGGCTCTCCGCTGCCTGGACCGACATGAGAGCCGAGGACAATGTGCTCTGCGCAGGTGAAACTTCACTTATCGGCTCTGACGTGGGCTCTGCGGCTGGAGTTTCAACAACCTCGCCTATAGACTCCGCCGTGAAAGCTGCTGTGGGTTCTGTTATGACTTCCGCAGGAGACTTTCGAGCAGGCTCTACTGTAGGCTCTGTTGCTGACTCAGCTTCTGAATCGGACTCCACTTCCTTTGAAGGCTTAGAGATGAACGCTGCATCTGGCTCTGATCTGGTATCTATTGAAGGCTCTGCATTCAATTCGGCCTTTGGCTCGGATGAGACATCGTGTAAAGGCTCAGGCACGGATGCCGCCTTTGACTCTGAGCTGACATTGATTGACGGTTCGGGTACGAATGCCGCCTTTGGCTCCATCATCATAGCCGTCGAATCTTCGTCTACATAGTTCGGTATCGGCTCCGCGACATCCACTGCGGGCTCGGGCTGAACTTCAGGCTGTACCTCGAGAGAGGATTCAATGAACGTATCAGCCACAGGCTTTGCGATAGGTTGCTTCCCCACCTCTGCCAACATTGCATTTGTAAGCTTTGCTGGCACCTGTTCCATAGCTTGTGGCATTGCTACCGTAACAGCGTCTCCGGTAGATAATTCTGTAGACTTTTCGCGCTCTGGCGTAACTTCTTCTACTGGTTCACTTGCAGGGGCCTGCACGGTCTCGGTGGACTTTCCTCTTATACGCTCTTCAGTATCTCCACTATGTTGTGATTGGGTCATAGGTTCCTCTGCAAGTGTATCGATAATATCGGGACTGGGTTTGCTCGTGAGCTTATCCGCTGCTGGACTCGAAGGTTCATCAAGCATCTCGTCAGCGACCTCATCCAGCATTTCATCTAGGGCCTCGTCCATAGCTCCGGCCTCTTGCACAATCCTTGATACGTCGACGGATTCAGTGAAAGGGCCAAGGTCAGGTTCAGATCTCAGGCTAGTCTTTCGCGTCGGCGACGGAGCATCTTGATGAGGTGCAGGATCATGAGGTAAAGGAATTAGAGGTAAGTGTCGGGCCGCTACTTTGACTGGCGAGGGAGGTCTTGGAGATGATCTGGACGGGCTGACTGAGGGTGAAAGCTCTCCCTCTTCCCTTTCTCCATCTTCACCTTCCTCTCCTTCACTTCCTTCTTCGCTACCTTCGTCACCCTCAACGTCGCCCTCTTGTGTCATTGAGTGGTCGCCCATACCTGTGTCCTGGTCTGGCGTACCCTGGACTCCGTCCATGAGATATCCTTCTCCGTTCCGTGTTGTGCTCATTGGTATTCCATTGATCTCGATTGATGTTGGCTTTCCATCTGCTCTCGCAAAGGCGACTTTTTTCTTCTTGCCTCTTCCTGGTCCCTTGGCTTTTCTCTTTGATAGCGGAGGCCGTCGTCTATTATTCGCAGGCACACCCTGATCTCCTGCAATGACTAGACCTTCAGCGTTGGCTACGCCTACACCTTCGACTACAGTCCCTGGCGCAGGTGCCTGTATCGGGCTAGTCTCTTCTTCGAAGATCTCCCCATCGACAGTCTGACCATCCGGTACAAGGACTTCCAAGACCGAGCTGTTGCCACTGGCGTCGAGCTTACGTATCTTAGTCTTTCTCATCTGCTGCATGCTGCCAACGGCTGCCGACGCCCCGCCGTGATTCGAAGGAAGTCCTTTCCTCCTCTTGGCGAGAAATTCTGGCTCGGGTCCCTCCATCTCCTTTGGCATCACAGCCCACCTTTTTGCGACGAAGCCCGTATCTAGCTCACCATCGGCATCTTCGTCCTCACCTGCTTCCTTGTCATCTTCCAGTGATGGTGCGGTAAGCATCTTCTTCGCCTGGGGCATTCGCGCCGCGCGCAGCAGATTCTGGCTCATTTCCGAGAGTAGATGCGCGTCTCGAGGCATCTCCAACTCCGGCCATGATAGGCTGCGAGATTTCACGTCATATGTATTTTCCTTCTCGGGCGCCGTATTAACTTTGATGGCTTTCTTTCGCCAGTGACGAACAGGTAACCCTTCAAACACATCGTGATCGATCTGGGTTCGGATGGAACGTGCGCCACCAGTGCGACTGTTGCGATACTTAGCAGAACGAGTCAGCAGATCCCCATAATTCTTCGGTAACACAACGACTGAGCTGGAGCTCAAAGGATCCGCTAGTGTAGATGAGGATGCTCTGGAGATGAAGGTTTGCGCGACTGGATGAGTATCCTCCATAAGGTGGTGGGATGGCAAAGGGGAGCAGGTAGTGTGTAGTCCGTTGTGACACACGGCATAGCGCTGTAGCGCCGAGTTCGGCAGATCACATTTTGCAAGGCACAGCGAAAGGCTCGCGAAGAAATCGTCATCGCACGGTGTGTTGCATGCAAGGTAACAAAGAAGACGCGAAGAACTTACAGGGGCCATGGCCCACTTCCCCGGAGCGACTTTGCGCTGGAGGAAATTCCCCAATCAGGCTTCGATCGGAGTCTTCAAGCAAAGTACGGTGACTACCTGCCCGTAGATCAAGTTACAAGGTACTTCAAGCGATACTCTAGAAGTGCGCAGCGGATGATACCGAGTCCGATGAGGAAGGTTGCGATTCTACTTGGTACTTACCATGTGAAGCTGTCGGGCAGCGGGTGCCGAACCGCCTGTCAAATTTGGGCGCTCATTTCTACTCCAACGCGATAAGGTAAGGTACGTGGGTGTGTATGACATGGAAGGTTAAGGTAGGCTATGGGCCTCGACGCCTTAGTATGGGGCCAAAACTGCAACAGTATGGCCCCCGTGCCCCCCTGCTGGTCTTCAACCATTTACGGCGGGCTGTGGGCTCAATCGCTCAGCCTCATTTCTTTTGCATCTTTTCCCCCACAACCACAATGTATAATAGAGTCAGTCTCTCTTCGCATGATTGCTTCGTACTTCTCATGACGGCATGTTGCCGATACTATATATGATATAAATCTACACTCATGTCATCGTCAAATAACAGTCCTCCATCCAAAGAAGAGTATGGATGGGAGCCAGTAGAGGTCGAGGCCACCAGAAGCGAGTCGCCCTCGAGGAACGACAAAAGGCACCCGTCCTCGGCGAGCATTTCTACACTATCGACAGCGGACAACAGTGATCAGTCTACTTCCCTTGGTCGCGGCCGTCGTTCACGGCCCTCCGTAGCTTCAGCCTCTTCCCAATTACCCACCGTGCGCGAGAGGAAAGAACAAAGGGCATTGTCATTGAAAGCACCCCCTAGCTGGACCAATCTTAACTCGGAAGAAACGGTAGTCAGTTCCAAAAAGGTACTGCACGCTTGAAGATCGCAAACTTCATCGAAAGCTGACGTTTTGGCTTTTCCCCAGGTCTTGACCACTTTCAACAAAGTCGCCACCCGTAACGTCGAAAAGGAAGAAGCGAGACGTCAGCAGTTGGACCGATACAATCAGGAGAATGACGGTCAGCGCGCGGTCTATAGACGTCTGAAAAGTTGGGCCGACACCGAACATCAGGGAACCAAAGGATGGCTGCTTTCCTGGGCCGTGCCGAGCTATCGTCAAACGCCTCCACCGCATGTCGAAGAATCAAAGTCACTTGCACGTCATTACTACACTCCAAGATCGGAATTACAATGCCATGTGTGCGACTTCGGCATAGGTCGGGCGGAATATACAGTGGTTGAGCTTGGACAGTTGGAGAACTATTGGCAAGCAAAACCCGATTGGGTAGACGTTCGCTGGATCCACGCTCCTCTTGGGCTTGGATTGACGCACTCGTCTGTCGAGGATATCTTCCTCCACGATGGTCCGACAGGTCGGGAATTCGAAAGTGCCGGTCGTTCTGGATGGCCCTACCTCGAAACTGAGATACTCAACTTTCGACATCGGGCGCATTTTCAAGAGATGCGGGACGTCTACTTGTTACTACACAAGAACGAGGAACTGCATGAGGACCTTAACGAGTCGACATGGAAGGCCGATCAGAACGCTTCTCTGCACTCTGACGTTAATTGGAGAGCAGACCATCTTGCTATGGACCCCACCTTTTGGAACCTTGTAGACTCAGATATGCCATGGCAACTTTCCGAAGGCCTTGCTATGACAGGACAAGGCCCACAAGATGGTCTGCGACCCATCCTTCGACATGTTGATAAACAGACCCTAACTTCCCACCCCTTCTATAACGATGCGCAGCTCATTAGGAATCCTTTTCGGACATTCCATCGCGGTGATGGTTTCTTACTAACACTCTCTCCAATGGCCGGCGTCAATTACCTGGACAAAAACTTCAAGAGACATCTGTCCGAACCGATCGATGCAATGTTCGACAATGATGACGCCTCGGCAATTGGACATGCCTTCCAGGCCTTTGCGGATCAGGGCTCAAGTACCTGGCACCGAAGGACCGTTGAGTGGTTCCTTGTCTACCTGTTGACCGAAGTCAGCGTTACGCCACATAACCACAGGCAAGGTTGTAACGCTCCCAGCCTTGAATGTGCGTATTCTTCCGTGGTCCAGGACCTCAAGAGACGACGGTACGAAAGATGGGAACGCAACAAGACCGTGGAACTTGTTAGGGATTATCTGAGTTGCATTGACGAGGTGACAACCATCATGTTGATTCTCGAGAAGAAAGTCGAGCTCTTCAAGATAATGCAGGTCGATATCCAAAACTTCGAGGCAGATGACATACGATCTCGAAGGGCTCCAGACAACCCAGAAGGGGAAGCAGCCTCAGAACGACTGATCTGGGGAATGAGGATGGTCAAGGGCCAGCACGAATGCTTTGAGAGAATATTGATCGATCTAAAGCAATCAATGGACGCAGTAAGCCGACCTCACCCCTGTCCACTACTATTCCGCACTGACGGCAACAACAGCTCTTCCAACTCCGCTCCATCGAACAGAACGAGCTCGCCATCGTCTCCGAATCACAGAACAAAGCTATCATGGTCTTCACCGTCGTCACCGTCATATTCCTCCCCCTTTCCTTCTTCACAAGCTACTACGGCATGAACCTGCACGACATTGTCACGACGGCGAAAGATCAAAGCTATTTCTGGAAAGTTTGCGGAACCGCTACGTTTGCTATCGTGCTGTTTACCGCACTCAGTGCTTTCAGGCATCAATTACGGAGGGCTCTGAGGGGTAGGATGATGAAGGAGCCGAGTGCGATAATTTGACCCTAGTAAAGTCGACAAATTGCGATTCTGCCTTGCACCTGATCTTCATCAGATCTTCATCACGGCTTTGATTTTTTCAATTTGATTTGCATTGGGCTTTATGTTGCGCGGTGATACCCCAGTGAATTAGAGCAGAGCTTGATCTGTAGAGCGCATGTTGCCGTTGGATTTTCGCTTGTTGAACGACTGCAATGAAGAAACGATGTTTCAGTAGCCGATGTGTCGCATTTAGCACTGTTACAATAGAAGTACGGAGTATAGAGAACGGTGGTACCATGTATTGCAAATATCACATATATACCTTAGTATAGCTCGGAAATCCAATGATCCAAAGCCATGCACCTATTACCCATTCAAGATGCATGATATGGAGTCCTCAAGGTCGCCAGCCGCAGAAGATGAAACCCTTCGGCTCACAATGGTGATATATCCTATACACAGCACACATCATAAATCTATAATACACACACAGAATCATCCCCGAACCCCCCTCCTCAAAACGCCAGCGCTCCCAAACAACAATGAACCATACTCATTCCGTCGTCTGCCGCACTATCCCGCCCTCTTCTCCCTTTTGTTTACCCTAGAACCACTCATTAGCCCATACATACCTCGCGCTATCTGTGATCAATGCATCACATACCGTCTTCCCACCCTCAACCACCAATCGATCCAGTTGGAAAAACTGGCTGACGGTCGTTTGTCTCTGCAATAACACCCCATGTCATCATCAGCAAACCCCCTCTTCATAGAAAACATCAACACTCCTAATTCAGCCCTTTCCCCATCAAGTCTCTCCCATCTTCCAACATCCACATCCACATCCACATCCATCCACATCAACCCCAAAATATAAAGCCCCACACACCTTCATCATCCGCAACTCCCTCAGCCCCCTCTGAATCAGCTCCTGCACCTCCCGCTCTCCCAGCGCCCTATCGTGATTTTCTCGAAAGGCGTCTTTGGTCCGCCGGCGAGCGTATTCGCGGAAATTGTAGGCGGCGAATTGGGAGGATTGGCGGAGGAGGGAACGGAACTTTTTTGTGGATGCGTAATTGGTTAGTTGGGAGGTGGGTAGGGTAGGGTGGGGGGATTGGTGTAGAGTGTTGAGGGAAAAGGGTTGGGAAGGGTTTGGAGGCGAGGGTATAAAGGGTGGGATGTAGAGGCTTGATTACCAGAGAGCGAGCTTGAAAGGCAGTATCTCCCTTCAGAGATGTCATTGACATACTCGACCGTCTGGGGTTGTTTGAGTGGAGGAATCGCTTGATGTCGGCCTTTCTGTCTTTGATCGTGGTCTTGCCAGCTGAAATACAATGCCGGCGATCAGACGAAGCAGAGCGGACGCATTGCTCCGTATTGTATTGCGAAATGTTCAGTGTAGCCGTCAGAAGCGGCTTAGTGCATGATCGCGATCAGGGTCCAGCGGAAATATCGGATTTAGAGCTTGCCACCAATATTTGGGAGAACAAAGGCGAAAGTGGAAGTTAGTAAGCTCAATAGAGTACTATTGATGGGCACGATGCCCACTCTTGTACTTCTATCAAAGCTATTATTTCGTAGAACAATCTCGCCTTTTCCATCGACTACATCGTATCTATGGATTTCCATCAAGCCGCAGCCGGACTCTCACCACGAATGCCCGACTCCCAAGTGACCATCCTCGACATGTCATCCTCGTCTTTCGGCAGCACGATCTCCGTCTCATAGTATCCAGGAATATCATGCACCATTTGGAGAAAGGCGAGCATACTCTTGTATGCGCGTGGCATGATACATTCCGTGAACGTCGATTCACCGGAAGAGAAGCAGTTGCACCCGACATCTTCACGGCCGTGGAGAGCCGTTTCGACAGGGTCGTTGTGGATGAGATAGGCGCGGGCGCGCTAAAGAGGAGGTATTAGTGACAGCGAAGAGCACAATCATAAAGGATTGTCAACGTACCTTGCCCCAAAATTCCATGAATTTCTTGTTGTGGTACTCCTCTTTAACCCTCCAAACAAAGCCTAAACCCACACAGATAGCCTCCACCTTCTTCTCCCACATGTCCCAGTTCTCATCCAAGTACTTCATAGACTCTTCAGCCCCATCTCCAATACCGATGATATCAATCTTTGCCTCCTCTTTTGCCAATTTCCCGACGGCATCGAAGACGCTCTTGATATGTTCTGTCATATCGCAGTTCCCAGGAATGTGATTCTTGACAGGATCAATCCTGATAGGGCTGCTTACGCCGGTCTTTCTGGGTAGTCCATTCCAACTTGCCATGGTCAATGCACGCTGGCCACGCCGGTGCCAGAGTAACTGACCCAGATTCGCTATTACTATGGATGTATCACCACCGTCTTTCCCATGCTGGATTTCATGGATGAAGTCGAGGATGGAGCCAGACGAGATGGATTCCTGGCCAATGATGCGGTAGGCGAAAACCCCTAGATCTTGCATTGACTCGCCGAAGTAGATTATTATGCGCGTAGCAGTGCTGAGATTGGACGACGTGAGTATGGGAACGTGGGGCTCGGTGGGAGGAGTATTTAGGGGAAGGCGTGTTACGTTAAGGCCTAACGCTTCCAAGCGGGTATTGAGTTCGCGACGAATGCAAGCTGGGTATCGTCGATGAGCGGCCCAGAAAATTGAAGGAGATAAGATTGGGTGTCGACCTACTGTCCATTGCCTCGCGTTGAACTTCTTTGACCCGTTCATTCTTGCTTATGAAAAAGTGGAACTCTTGGTCTGGGTGGGCGATAGATCGGATCTGGTCCTTCTCATTAATGGCGTATCTGATTGCAGTAAGCGACGGCGACCCAAAGATAGGATAAGGGTGTAATGATTGACCCACCCAAGCTCCTCCAGATTCATAGGAAATTCTGGGTCCTTTGGTAAGCTGTTGCTTAGACGTCGAAACATGCTGACGGTGCGGTCCTGTATCGGTTATGTTGTATAGGGGAGATGCTCAATTGAGATTATGGAATCATCCGAAAAGTGAGAAGATGGTGTTGGGAAAAGTGTGAACTATGCTGATTTTCATATAATGCCAAGGTTGAGATGCGGGTAGCCGAAGGGACGCTTGTTATGATCATGAAGTGTAGGCGTAACTGCAGGGGAGGTGGTAAGATAATGAAGCAAAGTTGTGTTTGTGAAGTGGAAGAGAGGGATGGCCTCGATATACAACTAGGTATGCCGCCAAGCCCCAACGCCATGCAATGCCCGTCATCCGAGTACCTATGTACAGCCTCGTATAGGTATCCATTCCACATCACCAACTTGCTTTCTTCACACCAGGTATGTTTCCTTCGAGAGCATTCATTCTGAATGGGTACTGCGCGGAGCATTAGCACTTGATATGCGAGCAGTTGTGCCCGGAAGCATACTCTTGCCATCCTGAAGTCTTTCAGAACACCACGCGATTTGCCCCCTTCTATACATCTATTGTTTATCTGCGTGGATCTCGTGTAGCAGTGCATCTGTGATAGCTGTAATTGCGCTTGAGCACGGGCTCGCTGTGGTAGAGTGGTATTGCGGATGATGTAGCGGAGAGCCTGTCTAACAAAAGCGTCAACACGCTACCGTTGACGAATATACTCGAGCGCCCACGAGAGCTTTCGAGATTGACAGACATATAAGCCTGAGATAGGTAAGCATACCTCTCTGTCTCGTATTGCTCGAATACCTTCCTACGAGAAGTCAGTCTAGGATCTCATTCGCTATGTAAAGCATAGCTGACCGCTTGGTATGATCCCTGATTATTCTTGCATTAATGAAACAACCAAGATCCAGCTTCTTGGCTCTGAATTGAGACATGGTCGCGAGATATCTTACATATGGCAGACGGCAAAAGCCAACTGCTTCACTCTTCATTACTGCAGACGTGCCAAGCCAGGAAAGCCCTTTCTGGCTAGAACTATCCTAGAACTAGAATAGTATGGTTTGCTGCCCTCATTAACAACACATGGCAAGAAATGGCCTACTCCCTTCAGTCACACACTCCCATCCCATTATGCTACACTGAGGACGCTCGAATAGACCTAAACCAATGAGCCACCCCCTAGAAGTGAGATCTTACAATCCTCAAGAGCCGCTTGATTGGACGCTGTGCAAGGCATGGCGGAAAATCCATGTTCGTCAAGGCTGCGATATTGTACAAACATTTACCCCTGATAAGCAGGGTAAGAGTTGCTGGGCGAGCCTCTTTTCCTACAGAATACTCTAAACTGAGCCACCCGCTGTATCCTTATTCGCATTCCCAAACCGTCTACTAGACAGATAAACTCACTTCCATGTTGCATCCACCGTGGTTCTTCATGAAGATCGATAAGTCCTTCTCCGGTGGTGCAACCAGTATGCTTCAAGCGGAATGTTAGAGCTGCTTAGGGTATGTCGGTTGCTTATTAGCTCATAGTCAGAAAATGGGCACTTTTGAATGCAATTAAAGCGGAAAAGCTCATAGACTGGACACCGGGCGACGAAGAAAACGACCGGGGGTGGGAAGGCGCATCAATGCATGCCAAATCTTAGAGAGTGAACGCAAAGGACTTCGAAAATGCTGGGGCACGGCCCCGGTTGATTTGGTGTTAAGACAAATAATAAGACACCTTGGATCGGTATTAGGTCAAGAATCTTCGTCGTTGACCTACGCAATCGAATAGCTTCGCGACTTATTGCGTGAGAAAAACCAATGGCCATACAAAGCACTCAACATATCAATCCAATGTCCGGCCGTCTAGCGTTTCATTCTCTGTCAGCGAGGGCGGCTGGCTTCGTTCACGCGGCTCTTCATGGGGAATTAGGTGGGGACAGAGTATAGGGGCAATGAGATCGGATAGTGGGTGTTGCGAAAGCCTTCGTCAGTTTCTGTAGGTGATGCAGTCCCCGTCAAGATTCTTAAATAGGATCGCAGCGATGAAATTGGAACAACGACTCCATATGTGCATCGTACGAGACCGAGTGCCGGTAAAGCGACGCTTGGAGGTTCATGGTGAAGCTTGAATTTGTAAGAACTCACGAATGGTACAATCATTCAAGGCCTGTATAGCCGACTGATTGTAGGTAATCGCACCTGGAGTATCACGCAGGTACGAGGTCATGCCTCAACTGCAAGACTTACTCTCGATGCTAAGCTCCTTTGAATTTTGGTTTGTTTTGGTGAAGCTCAGCGCAGTCGGCTCTCCATCTCATATTCCTTAAAGGTCCCCTCTGAGTAAACATTCTAGCACAGTCATGATCTTCTTTCGCACTCGTACACACCTGTGATCTTACCTGAGGCGGTCTTCCCTCAGACTTTCTCATCTCTTTTCTTCACATTCCATTTCTCCCTTGGCCGTCCCAGGCACGATAATGTTTGAATTACACAGTAAGCTTCCTAGGTACGACAAGAGCTGCAAATACAAGAAACGTCCACGGTATTGAGAAGATTTGCAGCCGCAACGTCAAAGAGGTCTAGCGCTCTGTATAGGTTTACCTATCATCAATGCCTCTGGCAGCCATCTAACGTAAGCTTCGTAGACACAAAAAGCCAGATTGTACATCGATTCGAGCTGGACCCTAGGTCTCCTGAAGCGGCGTTGGAGCTTAGATCCCTCCCAAATGGACAAGCAGCAAGCTCGGTTTTTGGCATATTCGTATCTTGAATCTGCATCCGCCTTCGCCTCGCCGCCCTCTGATCCCGAACCTGTACCGACCTTCACTTCGCCCTCACCTTACCCGTTCGCCTCATCAATCTCCTTCCGTCTCCATGTCAACTTCCACCACCGCCCAATCGTCTCAGGCACTGATGAAAAGCAGTACACATTCCTAGGTATGACGCAGAGCTGCAATCGGTCCGTCCTTGGTACGCTAATGACTGCATCCGACTTATTGACTCCTCGCCGTTTCGCTCCTTGCTTTCACCAACAATTGTCTTGGTCATATATCTTTCCACTTTATTCATTTTCCCTCTACTTCTCCGATAAGTCTTCCCTTGCCATGATAGCAGATCTATCGTTGCCTATTGTTTCTGGGACTATCCGCTGTCACCTGTACCAGTAATGGCGAATTATTAGGGAAGGTACCATGCTATCCGGGAAGCTCCTTCCTCCCATGTCCAGGCGATCCTTCCAGTTCTCTCGAGTATGGTGGGATGTGCTGCCCATGCAACTCTCGCCCTTCGGACACTGGATCACTAGCCTTGTATAGTGACTGTACCGCTCCGACGTCAACGGGCCCTCCCTTCTCCGAAACCGCATTTTGGACTGACGGGTACGGTTCCGTCGCTGCGATAGGGCCCATATGGCTTCCTCGTGACACCTGATTGTTTCTATGATAGCGGTGTAACGCATATCCCATTAATGCTAAGAGGAAGATGGCAAAAGGCACGCCCAGACCTACACCAATCTTGGTCGACTGACTAATACCGCTTGATGATGGCGGGGTAGTATTGGTAGACGGAGCGGCAATGAGGGATATTTTATTTATGCTTGACGAACTGGAAGAGCTAATGCGCGAGGAAGTGTTGGTAGACAGAACGCCAGTAACGGGTACCTTGCTGATACTTGGCGAGCTGGAAGGAGTTATGTGCGACAAGACGGTGGGAATAGTCGGAACTGTTACCGGGCCATATAGAGCTGTGGCTGTAAATGGAGCTGTGGTATAATAGTTGGATGGTACCGCGGCGAATGGAGCTGCGGAAGCATAGAAAGATGTTACGATCGGAATAGGAGGTGGAGCCAAAGCAGGGGACAGAGCCGGAGCTGGAGCTGGTTGTGGGTATAACTGAGTTGGTACCGAGTCTCGTTGAAACAATTCTGTTAGAAAGCCTTAGCGACGACCATCGATTACCATATCTAAACGTACTGTTACACTGGATTTGGAAATGACTTTCAGCTTCATGGGTGTCCGTGACTCCACAGCTTTGATGGACGCAGTATTTATAGCCATCTGCAAACCAATGGTTCTCGCAGAGACAGGAAAACGCGCTGCTAAGACATCCCCACGAAGCTGCACTTGGCGCAGCATTCTTCACGCATCTACGCTACGTATGAATGCTTATCAGTATGGGCCCAGGTGGGATCGTGGGAGGAAGGTATTGCACTCACGGCACACTTGGGGAGGCCGAGCGGCTCTTGCTGCGCGAATACACCTGCCAGTAAATGCATACTGACACGAACAAGAGGTATGACAAGAGGAAAATATACTAGTCAAAGAAAGCGCTCGTAGCCAAAAAAACAATAGTAAATGACCAAGACGTGTCCAATGAACAGAACGAATCGGAGGATAACAACATCTGGAGGAAGACAAAAGACGTTCTCCATGGCGGTAGTCGTCTGTGGGGTCCAGACGAAAGCGCTTAGATGAAGGGCACCCATTAAGTGATTGATCGACGCCTTGATTTCTCATGCAGCTCCTAGGTATGGGGCACACCCTACTGCACATCCTTGACCAAGTTCCGCTAACGAAATCCACCATGATTGCGCACAATGTTATTTAAAATATGTGTATGGCAATGTCAAGGGTGGGTCGAGGAATTCAGGTTAAGAACTTTGAATGGGAAAAGTGTTCTTTCGAATCCATTGCTCGCGACTCACAGCGTGAAAAGCTCTAAAGGATAGACAACCTAAGGTAATGATGGACGAAAGCTCCCGGCCTAGATGCGGCCCAAAGCTGCATGAGTGTGGCAAAGCGGCTGTCCTTTGTCTCCATCGAAGATGATGCTGGGAAGACTCGTTGCCGTTCTCAAGTCGATTACTTTATCTTGCGACTTTTGAGTATTCTTGGTGCGTGTTCATGATTCTTACATCGCGCTTGGTGAGAGGATCTTGACTTTGCTCTATTTTGTACCTCGGTAGGATTGCGCCTAACGAGATTCGAAACGCAGCCGTGACTCGTGCAACATCATACCCCTTCCGCTGGGCTGGGGGATTTACCATGGCGTAGATTATTTCTAGCCTCCGCTCCTGCTTCGCTGGGATACGGGGGCCAATCATACTTCTTCGGAGAATAGGAATTAAAATAGAATCGGCCGCTTGTTAAACTTACCATACAGTGGAGTGAACATGATGGTCCGCTTTGAGGCTCAAGTCAAGATGAAGTACTTTAGATCTCAAAGAACTTTAAGCCCCGATTGAAGCGCTTCTAGCGGACCGCTTTTCTTGGCGGATATGATACTTTGCAGTTCACTCTACTCCATAGAATATTCATCATTGCGATCACTCTAGCCTCTAGCCTCTAGCAGCCATCTAGGGAGTCTTTATCGCCTAGCTTAAAAGGGCCTCGAAGTGATGAGGCTAGGGCGGCCCTCCTACAGAAACCCTGCATGACTTCTCCAGGGCCCAACCTTTTCACCTGACGATGTCCTACTTCGTGGCAAACTATCCTGGATATAATGCCTCGAGCAGCCGATTACTCTCTTAAGGCGGCAGTGCGACAGTCGCCCCCAATTGATTACGGCCAGGCTGTGGATGTTGCCTGGGTCAAAGGCAAGACAGTAGTGATAGTAGGTCTCTCCGCAATACATATTCTAGAGGGGAAGAGGGACTGATTCCATTGGCCATCCCAAGACCGGCGGAGCCAGCGGTTTCGGAGCCGGGTTTGTGAAGAGATGGGCAGCAGCGGGAGCTACTGTCGTGATTGGAGACATCAACGTTAAAAAAGGCGACCAGCTTGTCCGTGATGTGAGACGGGAAACAGGGAACTCGAATATACATTTCTTCCACTGCGATGTCACTGAATGGCAGTCACAAGTCCAACTCTTCAAAGATGCGGTTAAAGTGAGCCCGCATGGAGGTATCGATACTGTAGTCGCAAATGCTGGCATTGCCGATCCCAGCAATCAAATTGAGCGGCCTTCAGGTCTTGACGTCGCCGAACCGTCTCCTCCAAGCCTTGCGGTTCTGGATGTGAATCTGACAGGAGTGGTGTACACCACACATTTGGCATTGTACTATCTACCGCTAAATCCACATTCGTCCCCAGCGAAGCCAGACTGTGATCCAACTCAGACTCCACGAGATCGGCACCTCTTGCTCCTGAGCTCAATGGCTGGGCTCACGCCACTTCCTGGGCAAACATTGTACGCTGCCTCAAAGCATGCCGTGGTAGGACTGTACAGGACCCTTCGGTGCAGTTCATTCGTGCATGGTGTACGAGTCAATCTCATATGTCCATACTTCATTGATACGCCCTTGTTTATTACTCCTGGACGAATGAACCTCGCTGGTGGCCAAATGGGAAAGACTGAGAATGTAGTCGAAGCTGGGACACGCTTCGTTGCCGATCCTCGCATTATTGGAAGGACTGCGGTGGTGGGACCAAAGATGAGAGTAAAGCAAGACAATGATGGCGAATGGGGGTTGGTAGAAGAAGCAAAGGCATTTGGAGAGGAAAAGGCTATCTGGGAGGTTCACGCCGAAGATTTCCAGGACAGTGAACTCTTTACTCGGAATTATGTCAGGCTTCTGAATCGAGTAGTCGAGATAAGAGGCTGGGCTGGATGGTTCAGTGACATCCTTACTTCTCTCAAGTACGGGGTCGGATGGGCTTGATGGTTCAGTCATTGAAGGGATGGGTTATCTCAGATGCAAAGGATTGAAAAGAAGTCCTTAGATTCTTGAAGCGTGGCTTGACCTGGTCGGTAACTTGCCAAGGCTTCTGTTTCTCCTATCTATTAAATAAAGACCTCAAACTTTTCTTTCAATAGGGCAGCAAGCACTACTATCGTCTTGAAGTACGATATCCTGGCCTGTGTTAGCAATATTCTCGGTTGTAAAGATTGGTTTTGTTGGCTTCACTTCAGTGCTCGACTTTTCACTACGTCAATGCGCTCGACATAAAAAGCTACCACCCACCTAAGCTGCTTCTTGTCTCGGGCACTGTCGATGCAAACATGTTACAATTTAAGGGAAAATGGACCTCCAATCCATCCACGCCCTCAACACCGAATGGCACACCCCATAATTGGCTGCCAGCTTCGAAAGCCAAAACATGGAGCGTGATCTCCCGTAAACTCGTGTTTGTCGCTAGCACTCTCTTCGCTTTGGGCATCTTGAACAAATTTTTCCTTTCAGTGGGCCATCATACCGTACATGCCCCTTCACGTTGAGGACCATGACCCTAGCTGACCGTCAACACAGGCTCATCGACCGGCCTACCTCACCAATCCAGTCACTTATAACGCGACCTTCCTCTTGAACGCCGCATTTCAGCCTCCAGAACCGCTACCACACCGCTACCCAGACACCATCGACACCTTTGCAGATTATAAATATCGCAACACCTGCAACATCTCTTCCCTCGACCTACACTTACCGTTCGCACCACTATGCACCGATCGCTCATCACTGATCACAGCCATGTCTTCTGGCGGCCGCATCGGCAGCGACGCTCCTTACATGCCTCGAGGCTGCGACATGCGCTGGTTCTCGACCGAGGAAATCTGTGAGATCCTGGGCCGATTCGAGAAGGTCATCATCATTGGGGATAGCATGATGAGACATGTTATTGGGAGTATCAATGTGTTGCTGAGGAAGGATTTAGGGTATGGTGCTGTTACTGATTGGAATTTCTCGCCTGAGGAACGGTAGGCGGCTATCTGCATGACCACGATGTCTCCCTGATGCTGATGGCAAGATTTGCAGGAAGGATTGCTTCTGCAACTACCAGTGCAATGTCAAAGCCTGCTCCGTTCAAGGTATCTTCAGGACGGCCGACGTTGTCAAAAATGACCCGGACAGTCTTGCATGTCCAATCAATACCGTGGATGTCATGAGTAAGCTTTGCATGTTCTTTGCTCTCCCGAAGCGTCACATCTAATACAACGACCATGAAGTCGAGCAAATGATCCGCTTCCCAATTCCAGCCGAAGAGCTGGACCGCCTACGCACCCTCCTCCCCGCCACAAAGCCCACCCGCCCCTACGCATTCGTCTTCGGCCACGGCCTCTGGAACGATCTCGACGTCCAAGCTACGCTCGACTGGCTAGATTCAATCCTCGACACCATGCTTAGTCAATCGCCCTGGTTATCCCCAACCTCGCAGTCGTCAACATCTTCAAGCACAGGTCATCGAGAGCGAAAGCGGGAAGCAGGGTTCTGGCCTCGCCTATTCATGACACCAAACGCGTGTGGAAGGCAAAAACCAGACGAGTGGATCATGAGCCAGGGAAACAAAGCCTTGATGATTTTTGAGGAGTCGGTGGGTGTTGAGGTGAAGAGGAGGGGGCTGGAGCATTTGGGGACGTGGAATGCTACTATTCAGAGTAACAAGTTTGATGGGGTGTAGGTTTATCTGTCTTCGATTCTTCGAGTCTATTCGCTGACTGCGGGTGGTTGATGTAGGCATGTTGACTTGAAGGGGAATCTTATCAAGGCTATGATGGTTATGAACTGGCTGAATATGCTTGAGGTGGAACGGTTTTGATGGGGGTAAATGTTCGGCCGGATGCTTGCTCGCTGGCTGCAATGGTAGAAAATTTCGGGGTTCGTTCTCATGGATGTATCCCCGTCGGAAAGAACTATTCCGAACATGCTTATCGAGCTGAAAGAAAACATTTTCGGGATAACGCACTTGAACATATCACCTCAAGCACAGGAATCGACGTTACCGCATTAACCATGTTCATCTCTTCGGGCGTATTACATTCCTTATTACAATGCAGGCTACTCATCACCCAACCCCTTCTCCAACCCTCCCCTCCCCCTCTTCATCCTCTCCCCCATATCCATATCCCCCGCCTTCCGATTAAGTCCATGCACAAAGTCCCCCCTCCCACCATGCTTACCGCTCTTCTCTCTCGCCTTCTCCTCCAGATCGAGTCGTGCACGCTCCTGCTCCTCAAGCGCCTGCAGACGACTGGAACGCTGCATGTCGAGATCGTCGGCGGCCGATTGCATTTCTGCTAATTTAGCGGCTTTCCGTTCGGTGTCGGTTCGGGGGTCGTCGTCTGGCGATGAGGTGTTTCGGCGGGGCTTTTGTTGGTTTGTGGGGAAGCTTTTGCTGTGGTTGAGGGGGCGGTGGGGGTGAGGGTTCTGGTGGTGGCGAATTGGTGAATGGGAGGGGCGGGTGTGGTAGGGAGATGGAGATCGGCTTCTTCTATGGTTGTAGGGAGACGGCGATCGCCGACGGCGGTAGGGCGAGGGTGACCGAGAGGAGTAGGAGTCGGAACGTCTTCTGTGATGATATCGGCTGTCCTCCAGTTTCCTCTTACTCCGTCGTACATCACGGTCGTCTTCGTCGCTGTACCTGCGTTTTCTGCTATTGTGATGATCTTGATCTCTTCTCTCGTGACGAGCAGGATGCTGGTCGTCTCTGTCACTACGGTGATGGTGTCGATGCCGATGGTCATGTCGCCTCTTCTCTTTAGGCTTGACATCCTGTCCAGCTTCCTTGAGCAACCGCCTTCGGCTGACGGGGTCATTCATCAGCGCTTCATAAGCTGCCTGCTCCTTCTGCTTGATCGCGAGCAGAGGGTCCTCGCGTATCTTGGCAGCCGTATCCCTTACAGTATTTGCATGTTGCAGCGCCATGAACGACTCCTCCGAAGCCCCCTTCTCCAACTTCTTGTTCTCCGTGCCTTTGATTAGTCCATCGATCCTCCTCTTCCCCAATAGATATCCCTCCATTTCCTCAGTGGTGCCCTGTTGTCCAGTTGACTGGCCATTATACATCCACTCCACACGCTGCGCTCGTTTAGTGCCACCAGCTGCTTCCTGCATTTCCTGAATCTCTTGGAGGTTCCGTTCCTCCTGGCGCTCCTTCATCATCTGCTCGATCCGTTTGCGCTCGTCGAGCGCTTTCTGTTCTTCCTCCCATACTCGACGCTGATTGCTCATAAGCAGCGGATGCCATGACTTTTTAAGATTCAGATCCCCTCCCATGTTGAGCGGTTGTAGCTAGCTATCCCCAGCTGAGGCGAAACTTCAAAGATAGAATGTGGTGGATCTTGATGAAGAAATGGCCAGTTCCCGCCAAGACTTTATAGCGCTAAGAACCTTATCTATCGATAGGCTTTATTGCCCGAATGCGAAACAGCTCCAACATCACAATCTATATTAAGACGATTTGTGACTCTACCCTCTTAACGATTGTATCTACAGAGGCTGGGGCCTCAAGTCCGGCGTCATGTCTGACGACGATGACTTTATGCAAGACTCCGACCAGGAGCAGTAAGTCACACCTCGGTGCCCTCCATATGGGCGCTCATACTGAGAACACTCAGGTACGACTTTGAATACGAAGATGACGAAGAGGAAGAGGCTGGAGACGTGGGCATCGAAAATAAATATTACAATGCAAAACAGATGAAGGCAGATAACCCGGCTGAAGCTATCGAAGAGTTCCTTGGGATGCCAGCTATGGAAGACGAAAAAGGGGACTGGTGAACAGCTTGACTCGAGCCGCTCATCAATGATACGATATCTAATCATCTATACAATAGGGGCTTCAAAGGTTTGAAGCAGGCTGTGAAGCTTGAGTATAAGCTTGGCAAATATGACAAGGTAGCAAACCATCGGGACCGCGTTCAATATTAAGCTCATTGCGTCTAGGCTATCGAACATTACACCGAGCTTTTAACATACGTCAAATCTGCGGTCACACGAAACTACTCAGAGAAATCTATCAATAACATGCTAGACTTTATTGAAAAAGGTGCCGAAGACGAGAAAGCATACCAATGCATGGAGAAGTTCTACTCTCAAACGCTGGAGTCATTTCAAGCGAACAATGAGAGATTATGGTTGAAAACGAACATCAAGCTTGCTCGCTTGTGGTTGGACCGGAAGGAGTACACCCAGCTCATCAAGTTGGTCAAAGACCTACATCGAGCATGTCAGAAAGAAGATGGTACAGATGATCCGAGCAAAGGCACCTATGCTTTAGAAATCTACGCTTTGGAAATTCAGATGTATGCTGATACGAGGAACAACAAACGTCTGAAGGCGCTTTACCAGCGAGCCTTGAAGGTACGGTCAGCAGTCCCTCATCCCAAGATTATGGGTATCATCCGAGAATGTGGAGGCAAAATGCACATGAGTGAAGAGAACTGGAAAGAATCTCAGACGGACTTCTTCGAATCATTCCGCAATTACGACGAAGCTGGATCCTTACAGCGGATTCAGGTTCTCAAGTACCTTGTGCTCACCACCATGCTCATGAAGTCTGATATAAACCCCTTCGAGTCTCAAGAGACGAAGCCCTATAGAAACGATCCACGAATTTCCGCCATGACTGATCTTGTGGAAGCGTACCAACAGAACGACATTCACAGATACGAGTCCATTCTAGAGAACAATAAGGATGTTCTAGCGGATCCATTTATTGCGGAGAATATCGACGAGGTCACTCGCAGCTTACGCACCAACGGTGTGCTCAAGTTGATTGCCCCTTACACGCGCTTCACCCTATCATTCCTCGCCAAACAGCTCAAAATCTCGGTGGCGGAAGTGCAGGACATCGTCGGCTTTCTAATTCTGGATAGGAAACTGGATGGCAAGATCAACCAAGAGAATGGTACCGTTGAGATCGACAATCGTAACGATGTTGAACGCACGCAGGCAATGCAGGAATGGACCTCTGCCATCGGAGGGCTGTGCAGGACGATGCTTGATGAGGGAGACGGGTTCAAGACGGACGATTCGCAATCCTTGGGTGGCGGCTTGATGGGCGGTTTGTTATCTACAGGTACCCGCAGCAGCCATGCCGGAGCAGGTGGGTTTGGAAAGATGAAGGGGCTTCGGAAGGGCACCAGCGGCTTAGCTCCGCGGATGCCGAACTTCATGAAGTGAATGGCAGAAGACGTCGCCCCAAGTAACGAATCATCGATCGACGAGGGATCGGATGGACGCATGAGCACTCGCATACCCAGCATGCAGGCAGCTACGCAGGACCGGGGAGAAGGTACCTTTGGTTCGTCGGAAGGGCGGTTCCCTCCCTTCCCCCCGTGTCGTGGACCAGGTAGGTCCTCAGGTCCGTACCCATGTGCAGGCATCTAGCATCTAGCATCTTCCTGGCAGATCCGAACGGTTAGAGCCGTGCGGCAGCGATTAGGTCGCTTTGCATACGCAGCAAAAATGGTAATCGAATGGAGATGTGTTACATTCGGTGTTCGAGGACTCAGCTTGTGATTTCATATGGTTTTAGCAGTCAATGCGTGGATCGCCTTTGGGAATGTCGACGGAATGCCATGCGAGGCCAGTTTGAGTGGCTGCTATCACGCATCCGCTAGGCATGATGTTATGCACACTACAACCTGCAGGACTCCACGGATTCATGATATCTCCTAGCACGCTGTACTAGAGGATTGACAGGTCCATGGCTGTTCGTCCACTCATGCTTGCATCGGAGCGCTCGCCAATGAGGCCTAGACAGTTGCACGGCCTAAGGAATTAGATGCAGACTGAGACTGTAATACAACAAAGACGTCCGTAGGACCGTGCCCCTTACTACCTGCCTTAACGATCGATGGACGGGAGGTACCTCTAGGATTCTGTGAATCTGACAGGTCATATCTCACTACTTGCTACCATCTTATGGTGCAGCCCTCTCAAGCCACGGCAGCGATGACATTCTGATCGCGTTGCAATGAGCCGTAGTCCCATTCTTTAGCTCCGTAGCTGCTGGTCAGTGCCCATTGGTGATCGACACTCGATGCCATCTAGGCCGCGCTCGCAACTGCAGTTCGAGCACCGATCCTCCCCACATTATCCGTAGCACGCCATGTAATGACCGCAAGGTCCACGCTCACTGTTCATCAGCACAGATAGTTCTTCGTACCTTTTCCTCCTCTATCCTCACATTGGGCGGTTGTCTGCAGGAGTGGTGGGGGATGGACAAACAAGAGACTCTTCACGCAAGCCTGAGGACTTCCCTTCCTGATCCGCTTTGGAACCTTTCTTGATATCATCTGCAACACGCACCTCATCTCACTCGCAATCTCCCCTGTCCCCACATCAATCTTACTGGCTCTTCAAAGGATCAATACATTACGCCACACCATTTGACCCATCACATAGAGGTAATGGAGGGCGCGTTGGGTAATAGTTAATTGTGCGACCACGGCCTGGACAATCTTCTCTGAAGACCGTTACTATCAGCTCCCGTTCACTTATCTCAGCAGAGCAGGCGCTTTCAGAGATCACAGATCCCTCACGATTGTATGCGGCTTTCCCGGCTTTCGCCCAACAAACCAATCTGGCGACTTAGTTCTTGGGAGTCCTCCGCTCCTATCTGTCGGTCACCACATTTGAGGACGCCATGGCTTCCGAGCAAGAGCTCGCAGACATGGAGAGAATGTCAAATGACTACGTTCCCGACGTGCAGGTACTATCCGGAACCGTCGGTGGGTGAGCTATCCTAACTCTCACACCAGGGACCTCTTGTTGGAAAACAACAGTCAACTCAAGCACTTATAGCAGAATACGCACAGGCCGATCCCGTGTACGTCCACAAGACAAAGGTTCGGACCACTGACCATATTCAGGAGCACCCTAGGTTGTTGATTACAGTGAATAGGCCCTTCCTTTGAGGTTTTCCCATTATCGCACCGTCAGGGGGGATGGCAACTGCGGGTGGAGGGGTACGTCTTCTTTCGATGCCAACGTTTTCATATGTTTCCCTCCGCTGAACACTCACAAGCTCTCGCTTTCGGCTATTTCGAAACCCTCCTGCGTCTGGGCGATGCCTCCAAGATCAAGGCCGAATTGGCAAGGCTCAAGGGCTGCAATGAAACCATGCTAGCTGCCAGCGGCTTCGATGTGGGAATGTGCGAAGATTTCACCGATGTGACCTTTGAGATGCTCGAAGATATGCTCTCAAGTTTGCCAAACCATGATGGCGGGGCGTCTTTACTTGCTAGCTTTAACAATGATAGCATCTCCGCTGCTGTCACCTACCACTTTCGGGTGCGTGCCGCGCGTTGGGCTTTGCTCTTTCAATAAGCTTTCTGCTAATGTTACTCAGCTTCTCACCAGCGCTTGGATGAAGATGAATCCACATATTTATGCAGATTTCTTGGAAGGCGTCGACGTGACCACTTATGTCTTGCAGAATATTGAACCCTCCCAGATCGAGCTTGACCATCTAGGGCTACAAGGTCTCGCCACTTCCGTTATCAATGCAGCCGGCATTGCCATCGAGGTCTTGTATTTAGACCGGAGTGAAGGTGAAGAGGTCAATACTCATCAATTGCCTGTCCTTGACATTGGGGGCAATCCTATCATTGGAGCACCAACTATTCGGCTTCTCTATCGACCGTGTGTCTATCTATTGGCTTAGTATTAGTGCAGAATGGTCGCTGACACAAGTTAGTGGCCATTACGATCTGTTATACAAGAGCAAAGACGTCACCGAAATGGCAATTGGCACGCTCGCCAACCCAGAAGTCAGACTACTTTCCGAACCGGTCTACGATCGTTTTGAGCGAGCATACTCTCATAGTGAAAACATTGGCGGCTACTTGCTTGACATGCCCGGCTTTGGGCATTGCGTACCGGTGACAACCTTTTCATCGAAGCATTACCAGTGTCCGCAGGACATGTCCCCAACCCATAGGGCGCTAAGTCCACCAATGAACATCCACACAAAGTTGGGCCAGACCTCCTTGGGCCCCGCAACAAGGGAGAGTCTTTCGCCGGCAAGCAAGTCAGCTTCGCCACCCTCTTCGCAAAAAGCGGTAGTTGAAGATAAGTTTCGGAAGTCGAGAGAGCAGCTTGAATACGAGATGCGTGCTTCTAACTTGCGATTGGAACAAGAAAGGGCTGGTTTCACGGAGTAAGTAACGCCCGAGGCTCCATCGAGGTTGTCTCCACCCAGAACTAATCTTCAATCAGCGACACCACGTCCAAAAGAGAGGACCAGGCACATTACACGAATGAGGCCTTCCAGCCGCAAATATGGCATCCAGGATCTGAATCCGAGCATGAGACGTCCGGCAAAGGGTCTTCATAACGAAGGACGCTGAACGATGTAAAGCCTAGTTCCATCATTCGACGTTGCCCACGACGACTACGATGACGACCAATACGAGTTTCTAATATTCCCCGGATACGATCCCAAAAGTTGACTTAATGCAAGATTTGGCTAATTGGCATGCTTTGAAATAACCTAAACTAACTTGAACAATATGGAGCGGCATCTTACTGCGAGCTTTGTCAGCAACATTTGGCACAATAGCAGATCGACTTGGCAGCAGCAATACCAATTTTGAGCGTGCCGGGATCAACTACTTGACATTTAGCTTTTGCCCAATCATCTAATCGACTTTGACTGCTATCATCATGCTATTTCGTCCAGTGACGGATCTCGATTTAACCCTTTACTTGCCACGAAGTCAGCGATCAGCGAACCTTCACACAATTTACATTCCCCTGAAATCAGGAATTCCTCAAGGCTAACCCCTACATATTCCGCCCTGACCTCTTTCGCTCAACCTAATACCACAGCACTCACCCAGCTAACCTGGTGCTAACATTAAAACCTTCCCATTCAATCACCTGTACTAACACCACCTCCCCACACCACAGCATCCATAATCACCCTTTATCCTCAAATGGGTTATTGGGATTTTTCTGTCGTATCATACTCGTATGTATCCTTTCTGGAGATCGAGCCTAAATCCGATAGGATATCCAGACGTGGTGACTAGTTGAATATACACCCCATATTACAACCCTCTATCCCATCACATATCCTACAACGCCTCCCCGATCCAATCCCATCCCTATCCCCTATCCCCCATCCTCTATCCCAATACCCATGTCATGGTATCGCCCATCCCACCCTATCTATCCTCTCCTCTCCTGTCCCACATCCCATCCCAACCCATCCACACTCTATGTCCCCAGCCCAATCTCCCATCCCATCCAATCCACTTATCCGATCCCCCATCCCTATTCCACAACCTTATCCCCTTCCACCCCACCCTCTCACACCAATCTACATACTCTACCACCCACCAAACCTCCCATCCCCCATCCCATCCTATTCTACCAGAAAAACCCCAAACCAGCACTAATATATCGCAGCACTATTACCATAATCGCAAGAAAAGGAGGGCAAAGAGACCGCTTGGGTCGTGAATCATACTCATGCTCTTACGATACGATAGGAGTATTGATTGATTGATTGATTAGAGTAATAGAAATAATGGGGTGGTAGTCGCTAGTTTTCTGTACTGTATTCATTCTTGGGAGGTTGAGGGGAGGTTGAGGAGTTGGGGTGGGATAGGTAGGGTAGGTATAAGAAGATACGATATGATACGATACGATAGGAATCGCTACTGTTGTTATCTTTTTAATGTTTATTCTACTTAATCTATGGCGTAGGTAGCTTAGCTTAGAGAAGGGGGATTGAGATTTGAGATTTGGGATATGGGATTTGACGCTTGTATGTGGAGATTTGTCGGAGATTTGTTGGAGATGGGATTGGGTATGCTATCCTATCCTATCCTATCCTACGATAGAAGGGGTGTGTTGGATATTATCGCATTCACGATTTGAGTAGTTGAGGGATAGATGGAGAATGGTGGTGTAGTTTAGTTTAGTGTTGTTTAGGTGTAGTGGGGTTTAGGTATGTGGAGTGGAATGGAGTGGAGTGGGGGTTTGGGATTGTTTTGTGTTTTGGGCTGATTTTATATTATATAGTTTTGAGAGGAGGGGGAGAGTGGATGTTATTTGTGATGTGTGGCGTGGGGGGTTCAGGGGGCGTTGGGGGTTGTGGTTGCTAGGTTTTGGTGGGGGGAGGGTGGGAGGGGAGGGGAAGGAGGGTGGATGATGGATAATGGGTGGTGTAGAAGGGGAAGGGGAAGGGTGGATAGAAGGGCTACGCTTTGGAAGTTTTATTTTATCTTCAAGGGAAATCATAGGGAGCGGTTGTGATTGGTTCGTTTTAGATGAGTATATTTACTGAGATACCTTTGGGAAATGCTAGCGATATGGTTGGTATATGACAGAGCTCCTGAGAATGTTGGTATAGTACCGAGATCGAAAACGCCGTGAATCTGACACGGTGGTATCCCTAATATAGCTGACCGAAAATGGAAAATGCAAATTGCTTGGCTAAATCGAAATTTAGGATCTGGCTCCAAGGACTTGTCTGTTCTCCAAGAAAGAGAGTCCAAGGATGTAGTTCCAAGAGCTAGATCGAAGATCGAGGTCCAAAATGGCCAAAATAGCGATGGATACTCCAAGACAACTACCCATAATAGAAATCCGAGCCTATAAGATCCTTTATACATTCGTGACCATTGTACATTCGTCTTCATTCAGACATTATTTCGATGATGATCTCGTTCCTATATGTTCATGTGTTGCGCCGACGCGCCGGTTTGAAATGGAAGGTATTTGGTAGGACGAGATGACATCCGTCCTGGCCTGGTTGAAACGATGACGCAGCATGGGTATTTGGACAAATTCAGCTTTCTTCATTATACAATCCTGCCACCGTAGAGAGTCCCATTGCCGAAGCCCACAGTCAGCGTCGAAAGATCGACAGTGACGTTCCCGCCCACACTGGTTTGGGTGGCGTCGAAAGTCTTGCCACCGCTCAAAGTCATCTGCAGCTTGTTGGCTGCCGCCATAGCTTCGTCCAATGATGAAGTTTCTTGGAAGATGAACAGTACGGCTGTGCGGGAAAAGTCGAGGACTTGCTGCGTGATGGGCTTCTCATTGGATGATACGGTGGGGGAAGATACGCTCGTTGCGCTTGACTCTGGAGTACTAGCCCCACCTGGGTCACCACCAGACGGTGCAGCGAAGATGATGCCGTTAGTGGTTATGGCGCTGCCGCGGGCGTGGAGAATTTTCGAAACATGATTTTGTGTTGGGGTGGGAGATGAGATGATTTTCCCCAATGGCACCGGTACTGGACCTTGATGTAGCTCAGAATCGGGCAGAAGGACTTGTGCAGTGTCTCGGCGTTGTAACTTCTTGTTGAAGGTCACCAGGGCGTTTTCGGATGCACAGGAGAGATTGGTGGCGCTGAAGAGGGAGAGGATGATATAGGGCGTGATGGGAATGCTAAAATTAGTTCTGCTGGCGGCGAATATCCGGGGAATGCTATCGCCAAGTGTGGCGTTTTGGTAGGTTCCGGAGGCATTGGCTCCTGGAATATTAGTTGTTGTACAGCCAGCGTCGCCAGCGGTGTTGCAGGAAGACCCCAAGAGGCCATTTGCACAGATGCAGCGGCATTTCGCGTTGACGACAATACTCGAACCACCATGCGCACAGGGAAGACTCGCCTGGCAGCTGTCAAGACTGGGCGCGTTGTTCTTGTGTTCGTTTGGGATGACGACCAAGGTGATGGGTATAATTACGGCAGCAGCGATAAGCAGAAGCAGTATTATCATGAGCAAAATGAAAGCCCAGACGGGCATTCCGCAGCATGTTCGCCTTGGCTGTCTCTGGGAGATCGAGGAGCCGTAGCCAGGTGTCTGGGCCCTCGAAAGGGCAGACTTGCCATGTGGCGACGGCGTGGGCCAGCCAGAAGGCCTGTGAGCTGTAGGAGTCGTAGGAGATGGTGATGGGAAGGCAGCCAGTATGTCTGATATCGAGCCCTCTCCTTTCGCAGCCTTCTCCCTGTCCCTTTCCTTCTCCTTGGCGTTCAACAAATCAAGCATCCCTATTCGACTTGCTGTTTTACCTCGGTCCAAATTCGAAGCCAACTTCGTGGCCCGTCTGATGAGCTCTGGTAGACTAGTTGCACTGCCCCTTCCGAGCACTTCTTTTGGCTCCTCCAGATTCAAGCGCGGTGGTCGTTTGAATCCCTTTTCACTTATCGAAGGTACCGATGGCGAAGCGGTCCCACTCGACGCAAGAGCACCACCCTTCTCAAGATGACCAAGTATCTCGCCGATCCTTGGGTCAATGGGCGATCCAGCAGAAGACGGTGTCCCAAAGTATGGGTTTGCGCCTGGCTGAGAAGGCGCATCTAGGTTCGGCATCGGGGATTGAGAGCGAGACTGAGTATGAGGCGAATCCAAGAAGGAGAGGTCGCTCGCGTAGCCAGAGTATAGCAATTGCGGATTCAGCCGCCCATTGCCTCTGAAGTTGTGCCGTCCTATCGGGTCCATACCAGGAGGACCTGTACGCCACCGTTCGTCTTCCTGAGCCTGCCACTCTAGCTCTCGCGTGTGAGACGCTCTGTCTGACTCGTCACCACTATCCGGTGTGTCCAGAAATGGCATTCGTGCTCTCCCAAGGCTCCCTTTCCTAACGAGACCTGACATATCATCGTGATCGCCAGCGCTGGACCCACGTCCACTATTGCCGCCTTGCGCATCATCTTCGTCTTCTTCATCAATCCCACCACCCATGTAGTACCTTGGTGGTCCATCTCCCCAACTCTCTGGAATGAGATTGCTCGACGCGATTGAGCTATGCGCATCTGACATCTCCTCTGGGATGGGAGGCACAAATGAAGTATTTGAGTAGTACCCTGATCCACCTTTCCGGGCTGAAGGAGGCGGTCCAAGGTTCCGTCGTGGTGGAGCTTGGAACAGGGGCATTGGTGGCATTGGGGGAATGGGAGGGAAATCGGGTATGCTCCCGGTGGAGGAGTCTGTCGACGTCGTCGCAGTCGTGAGAGGCCTGCTTGAATCACTGGACCCAAATGACCCTTCCTCCCAGTAACTCCGTTGGGGCTGGTCTGTCTGAGAAGACTGCGCCATTGTGGGTCCGAAGTTCGGTCTCGGTGGTCTTTGCGGTGCAAGTCCTCTATCAATAGACTGCTCTTGTCTTCCACCGGCAAACCTTTGGGGTGAGAAGTCGAGGGATGGACGGTTTGCATCGATGGGTACGTTCCTAGGGGAGCTGGACCCTGGAGACGGGTACTGAGGATAAGGAACGCGATCGGTCGGGCTTGGTTCTTGCTGAGGAGATCTCCTGGGTGATCTGATGGAAAGTGGGGATGGGTATTGTGGCACTTGAGCTTGTTGTGGTGGCGGCAAGCCAGCTGCTGCTCTCTGTCTCGCACGTTTGACTGAACCTGAAGGACTTTTTTCGCCAGTCATTGCCCTCCCTCGGCGCGCCTCCGGCCGCCGCAGCTCCCGAGTGTCGGAATCTATCTACGGAATCGCAGACACGAGATGGCTGTGTATATTCTTACTTCATGCTGTTATAGCGCGACGTGAGTCAGACTGCGAACGTCTGCAGTGTCCGGCCCGGGGGTAGAAGGGTGAGCTACAAAGGTGATTAGCAGCGTACGACTCTGTGTAGCACAGGCCCAGGTCTGTATAGACTATAGATTGTAGGGAAGCTGTTGAGTTGGAACGTTCCGAGGTTGAAGGCAGTGTATGCAGCCCAGTCTTCCGGGTTGTGAGGACTAGCTCACCAATACGGACACGAGGTGTGGAGAGTGGACGTTTGAACTCCTGTGCGGCGCTCCTTTGTCAATCTGTCTTTGTATACCACCTCCGTGTACAGTAATCGTGAGCGCCTCGTCAATACAGATCCGGCTGCTTGTAAGGAGACTCGAACTTGGTCAATTGAGGATTTGAGCAAAGTACTCAGCAGTCACAGGAAGAAATGGATGGCGCAATTAGGGAGGAGCTGTCTAGCAGACCTGTGGTTGTAGGAAGTGTCCAAGAATAGCCGGTAGGAAAGGGAAGCAAAATGTACAAAGAGCGCTGGTGGAGGATGGCAGATGGAAAAGAGAAAGGGTGCTTCGTTTGGGGCTAGGCGATTTCGGCCCAGGTGCGGCAGGGCAGGCATGAAGCGTGCGCCCTGATTGGATGTTGTGCTCAAGGGCACCTATCTTGGGACAATTTCGCGCTGAAAGCTGCAGTTAGATCGCTCACATTTCGAGGCACAGACATCTGCATACTGTGAATAGGCATCCCATTCCTCCACTTGCTCCAACTGGCGCACGGCAAACGTGCCACGAAGCTCATGATCACCCCCTCAGACTGTTGGTGGCGGTGACGCTCTGAGGAGCCAGACCGGATAGAATACAAGAGACACGAGGCTAAGTAGTTCTACGACATGCAGGGATAGGCGTGCAGACTGCATTGTCCTAAGTACAGTCTGCAGCGCTCTTCTTGGCGCTGTCGCAGGTTAAGGATGTGGACCAGGAGAAAGGAGGGCTATGTTTCATGATCTTGATGCCTGCCCATGTCATAGAACTAGATAGTTCACACTGGTCAATCCAGAGCATCATGAACTAATCCTAATCCTACTGGCGCCTTGGCGTCAAGCTCAAGCGACTTATCAGATCAATATAGTACTACTAGTACCTTAGCACAGTCAACAACATCCACGCCACTGCCATCTGGTATGAACATGTGGTATGACATGTGGAACCATGGTTGGCTTGGATCCGGCCACCACCAATTATGAATCCTTATGCCGATCATGGATTCTGAATAGTTTCAACTGCGCCCCCTTTCTTATCTCAGCTCACAGGAAATGCTGTATTATGTGATCATAGACATAAGCACAGTAGGTGTTCCTACTTTGTCCATTCGTCTGCTGCGCTTTTCACAGCATTGCGTTCCTGACTTTTGTCGTGGAGTGGCGTAGTAGCTGGAGTAGCACCGCCCAGTATCTCCTCCACACGAAACAGTGTGAATCCTCCCCCCACTACTTTCGGCGATTTCCTTCATTCAAATGCCGTACATAATGCGTGGGAATATTTCCATTCCTTCGCGTCCTTGAAGGACCCACTTCAGGGTCCCGAAGAGCACGTTGACATCGTCGGACATGGAGATTTCACGCGAGACACATCGCTGGATTGATGCCGTTGACCTTGAGGCTCCGAATTTCCATAGGCTCTTTGCGGTGTTCCACTCAACGCTTAAGAGATGCGGTACCTGGATTAGATGCTGATCGCGCTTTCCTTTCTCAAAGCAATAGTCCTCGGTCTCTGGTTCGGTTTTCATGAGGAAGTCATGGCTGGCAGTGTCTCCAAGCAATATTCCCCGGTATCCAGCTATCTCTTCTCAGTAATCACGTACATCAGAGTACCACCTCCGCAAATATCCAGCAGAATTTTAGATTCATTCTGTACAGAACATTTCATTCTCCCCAGCGTTTACAGTCTAATCAAACCTTTTCTCCACTTTCTCGCGTCAGGCATCTCGTTCAAAATCAGATTGTAGAGAATTGAGAGTCTAGATCGATCGTCAGCCATGTCTACTGCCTCGTGTCGCTCAATTCCAAAGAAAAGCAAGGTGCGTACAAGAGCGCATGATCTTAAAAATGGTGAGTCTACGTTCGATGTCCAGAGCATCGACCATCCCTAATATGTGCTATTACACTCGTGATAAGCCTGCAAGCGTGGATGAATACTGAGGGAGGTCTAATTAGCCGTCCTTGCGGAGGATAATGGCACTTCCATACCAGGCAATGCCACGACCCCAATCATCAGCACGGAAAATGAAGCTCTTGCGGCCAATCTCACCGGGACCTTTGCCAGGACGCGCCAAATAGCAACACCAAATAGCGCGAGAAGGCGGAGACCAGTCCCAGATCTATCACGCTCCACTCCCACTTCCAGCCATGGTACAAAGATATCGATGATATTCCAGGATGCTGCGGCTGCATTACAAGACCTCAGGAGTCCACAAAGCAGGCCCTCGTCCAACTCGAAAATGCCTCGATTACCCATCTTGCAGATCCGTACAGCGAGATTTGGGGGTACCGACCATCACAATAAGTTTTGCACAAAAAAGCTCGAGACGCCGATTTCCCCGCACACCGATGAAGAACTGCCGAGCGGACCAAATTCGGACTTACAAAGGCAGTATCCGGTGCGAGGTTTTCGTACTGATCAGAAATCTCCAATCCGAAGAGAGACATCCAGCATAGATCCCACTGCCCACCGATCGCTGGAAGACCACATCACCCACTTACCTGTATTACCAAACCTTAGTTCTCCCACCCCAAATTCTATGTCTGCTAGCGTTTCTCGTCGGTCATGCGGCGAAGGCAGAGGCAGGGAACCCATCAGTAGCGGCTTCGCAACACCATCGGCCCTATATAGCCAGCCGGCCAAGACGCCGAAAGAACTACGTCTCCCCGAATTCGAACACTGGCTGCCGTGGTCTTCGTCAGTACCTGGCTCTAATGGTGGAGAACATATTCCAAGTCCTGGGGTACCATTGACACTACCCACCTCCTCTCCAATTACTATGGAACACCATAGCGCGGAAATAGAAGGCTGGCTCAACGACATAAAGATACTGATCGACGCTGATGACAGCGATCCAGATATGGTACAAAAGCAGCCAAGTGGCATGGGCTTTCTAGCTGCAAGCACAATTTCAGGCACACCTTCCGCGACGGCGAACAAGTCCAAGAAAAGGCAACCCCAAATCTCCACGCCGAAGCCGACCCCAAGGCTTCACAAGACGCTCAGTGCGTCAAGCAACAAAGAAAACATCAGTCCTGTCAAATCTCCCCCCTCGCCTACCCGTCTCCCAGTGCAGTATCCTACAACCACACCATCAAGATTCCATAACCGCAACTGCGACACCGTAACTCAACCCACTGGCGCGCTGCACTTCGCCCACCCACTGACCCCCAAAGGCCATCTCAACAAGCCTCCGAAGCGGAAGAAGGCTCGCGTCAGCCTTGAAGCTAAGCCCGATCCATCAAAGTCTGGCCGAGACTTCACCATTTGCGACGACCAAGTTACCGATGCGTTGGCTCAGCTGAGTCCTGATGTTGAGCTTCGTCGGAAGGGGAGACGGCCGAAGAGGGAGAGGTGTGTGAGTTATTGGGATGAGGATATTTTGCGGGGGGATTCGCGGTGCTTGGATATGGAGGGTGATGGGGATGAGGGGTTGGGTGGGAAGGGAAGGGTGGTGCTGAGAGAGTTGAAGTAGAGTTGAGCCGTTTGGGAAGGAGGATGGGGATAGATAGTACTTTTTGAGAACATCACTTGGGTTTTGGTTGTAGGATTGGGAGGTTGAGTTGAGGATGTATGTATGTTGCCTGGAGAAGTGTTGGACCTTTTGAGTATGAGATTAGGTAGAACTACAGGCAGTGAGACAACATTTTTCACTGTGGCCTCTTTGTGGCTATTCTTTCCTGTTACAGATCTACATGGGTCTACACTGACGTAAAAACTTTTCTATTTCAGGGTTAGGAACAGAAAGGGGTCGGTCTGGGGTTGGAATGGGTGGTATATGCATGTAGGAAGGTTGGCAAGTAAGTAGGGACGGTGGATTGGCTACTAGTATCATTGATTCTAGTATCCTTGCCCTAAACCTCCATGATCCTCTGATGAGCTGCTCGCATTGTTTCACGAAGGTCGTAATCGAGCTTGTGTGGGGATCGTCGCTTTTTGGGTATTATCGAGCCATTGTTTTGACTTCTAGCTAGATGGATATGTGGGAGCCGGTTAAGGGGTATTGGTAAGTGTGTGGCGATGTTCTCTGTGCTGGATGGAAGGTTTGTATGGGTGTTGGGGAGCGATAGTTGGACTGATATTTTGAGAGTGGAAGGTTGATTAATTTTATGTTAAGTTGAAGAGTGCGAAACGGTTTTGGTTAGGGGTTTTCAGGTCATGGGATGATTTCAGGATCGACTTGTGAGATTATAAGCGAGATGAGAGTAAGGGAATGATCTAGTATGGGAAGATGTTTGTATGTATTGGACTGATATCTTCGATCTCTTGTGCAATGTTTTCTCATAAGTTGATTAGCCATTCCCATGCCACAAGAGAAGCAAGATTCGTAACATCGCTCTTCTTGCAATGCTTCCGTACCTTGTAAGGCCGATACGAGAATATCGATCGAGGTACAGGTTTTCCGCATTACTCCACCTGGCGACGTTATTGATTGCTTGTTTGGTTGACATTTCAATCCATATCACATCTGATGGTGTTGTGACTCTTCCATGCATCTAGTCATGCTGTTTGTTGTCTGTATCACTGAAGTTTACAAGTAGTTGAGTATCTCGATAACTCATGCGTTCTCTATATCGCTACTGTGCACTTCGCTGAAAGATCTTCGCCCAGTCTCGGTGGGTTGGACGTCGATGATGGGTTTTAGACAATGATCAAATATGCATATGATCAGTAGTAGACCCGATTTGTGATACGTAGTACGATGTAGGATGCATGAAGATGTAGAAGATGAGGGATCGAGCGGAATAGCACTCATGGAACAGGAAGCGATGCTGTTTTTACAATTTTAGGGTCTCTGAGTGGTCTGATACAACATAGTGATGCCAGTTGCAGGACAGAAGCTGTGATTGCGTAATTTGAGGACGATGGAATATTTCGGAGAATATTCGCGAGGTCTTGTGTTGTATGAGTGAAACGGTTATCCATGAGATGCGCTGGTCAGGAGGAAACTTGCGAAGGTCTCCGCTTGTTGTAATGTTGATCGCAAAAGATTGTCGTGAACCGGGTAATCTAACCTTTTCATAGGTGTTGGTCTTTCTACCGAATGACGTGTATTCACGGCCAGCATAAAACAGCAATACCCTTGAGTGATCGCTGCCACGATACGTTTGGTTATCACCTGCTAGCCCCTTGCAATAATCAAATTTCCGGAGGTTCTCCTCGATGAGTCGGAATGACTCAAGGAGGAATATCATTGTCTTTGACAGGTCATAAGTTCAGGAGACCAATATTTGCAAGAATATTGCATCAGTGGAAGCAAAACATATTTCACCTACCCTCATCCATGTGGTGTCTCAACGCCAATGAGAGTAAAGCGGCACACTGGGTCAATACTAGATCAGTGAAGATGAATTGCCCTGCCCTGGATACACTCGATACGTTTTGCACTTAGGATTACCGCTATTTCGTGATGAACATCTTGAGCGCTCATAAGTGTTTGCCGTAGTACCATACTGCAGCAGCAGCCAGAGAATAGGATTTCCAATCATGTTTCTCTGGATCCCGTACCATTAATTCTATCCCTACCCTCGAACCGCGTAGCAGACTCAGATGTAACAACAATACTCTTGCTTGCCGCAACGCCTTCGAGTTGCACAGACGCTGGGTCCGACTCGTCTGGAGTTACCGCAATAACTTCAACCGGCAATGGGTTCTCTACCAAGTTCTCTTCATCAAAGGGTGCCAAGGGTTTGGACCGTTTCGATTTACTTCCTGGCCAAGGAGCCCCAAAGTAGCTCTGTCTTGAGATCCCTTGCTTCGCTGTTGAATGTTTTTGACGTCTGCCGTGGCCAACAGCGCGCTCGGTAAGACTGTGGACGCTTTGTGAGGCGAATCTGCGGTGACAGGTGGTGCATCCCCCTGGACCAAGGCGGTGAACCTCCATGACTTTGTTGAGGACAGCGAATTCGAGCGTAAGCTTGATGGCGTATGCTAGGGACTGCGAGGCTTCTTCGTATACCCACTTATTGCTAGACACCTCGTAGACAATAGCAAGGTCGAGAGCGATACACAAGACGTTGAGGTAGATTAGAAATTGCTTTGTGTGGCGCATGCCTTCAGGGTCACCGGGTGAAAGCCAGATCAAAGCTGCACGGATGTAGATGATCGAAATGATCAGCTCCTGGATTGTGAATACGACTAATTGAATGCGCTCGTAAATGTGATATACAGTCAGCCACACGCGGGCATCCGTTCGGGTGCTACCGAATGACAGGACCGTGGTGGGGACCTGGAAAAGACAGAAATCAACGACTACCATCACAAAGACGGCGCGCAGGATCCGCTCGTCGCGCACCACGAGATGCAAACGCGAGTAGAGTACCAGGCTCTGTCCGGTCACCATGCCCCACCATCCAAAGGAGGAGAAGGCCGTGTGTACCTCCCGAGGACAGTCACCCACAAACCATTTGAGTATCACGCCAAGAGAATGGCCAATGATACCCCAGGACGTGATCAACAAGGACCAGAAATAGAGTGTGTTTCGTCTCTTGAAGATGGTGAGCGCTTTGAGGTCTACCAGGGCGGCCATGTACATGGCGATTGTTAGCATTGCGACCAGGATGGATGTCCTTGCCGTATTCTCTGGCAGTGGGCCATAGATGATGCTGCCGGGGTCTCTTCGGATCAGCATTATGGTGTTATATATATATGTTCTCCTGGGAGCTTCGGACTTATTTGCAGGACTAGGACAGTTGCTCTTCCGATTTAGTCAGTCTACCGTGGGTAATCTTGTAGAGCTGCAAACTTAGTATGTGTATGACAAGGAAAAGGTCTGATGAGGTCTTCTGCAAATAAATTAGATAACTTGGGAGATGGGTGAGGAGTTTGGCTAGTTCAATCAAAAGCAGGCTGCAGCGGTCTGGATGTATGAAGGACGTAGCACGATCCCCGATTCCATAGCCAATAGACCGCACCAGATTTGGGAAGACTCGTAACTGCTGGACTACTCCGCCTTGAGAGCGTTGCATTGTACTACGCTCATCATTCCAGTGGCCAATGAACTCCCTCGGAAGCGAACGTCTCGCAGCCGAATAATTAGTCAGCCATGCGAGTATTGTCAGCATGCATTCGGTAAAAACCGAAAGGGTGTCCTCGGAAACATCAATTGGCCCAGAATCGTTTCGTGGTAGAAAATGCTTGCGAAGACCCTCGTGAAGGGCTGAAGCCTTTCGTATTCTCATCCTTCTTGGCGCACACTCTTAGAATATCTCGCCGACCTGCCTCTATCGTCCTGCAACTGATTTAGGGCTGCATATCATTGCAGCAGGCCAATTGAAATGGGTAAGACTATGTGTAGACCGTTAAAAGCCATGCGAGATGCAACATCATGCATTCATCTGTGCTGCGTCGACCGTCTGACCCAGGTCGGCCTCGTCAGGCATCAGAAACCGACTGCAACTCTTGCGTTGATACTGAGCACGGGCACATTTCTTCCAAGATCATCAGGACTCAAGAGATTACCGACAGGCCATCGACGATCGGTCTATGATGTACGACGACATGAGGTATATTCGATCCCGGAGTTGAAGCAAGCACCAAGGTCCATTAATACTTACCGTACGGCTTTTCTTACCACTCTAAGTCGGCACCGGATTTTGTCCCTAACCCTTGTGAGGGATCTAGATACCTACCATCGGCTAGAGAGTTAGTTTACGAATGATCATCCTCATCTAGGATGGCAAGCTCAGCATTGATGCGCCTGAGCTCCTTGTGGAATTTGCATTTCGTGGCAAGGCTTCTGAAACCTTGTCGACTTTTGCTATTCTCCCTTAACCATTCTCTTCTTGCCTGCGGTCGATGAATCCGCTTGGCTCGCCGCAGTCTGGCGAGCCAATTTCTCTTCAGATAGCTTCAGCCCTTTCTCTATGTTCGCTTGCCTCAGTTGTTGTTTGCTAATCACGATCTTCGAAAATCTCGAAGCTTCGAGAAAAACGTACGATCTCAGCTGCTGAGTACTTTATTTCGAAGACGTCTTGAGCGCCTAGTAGATTCATCTGCCAGTATCAATTCGATATTTTCGAACCTCGACCTTTTCGAATCATACCACATCTAAGTCGATAACCCCCCCGAAGGCAGCTTTGACAATCGCGACGTCGAAATATTCGAATTAGCCATTAACCACTATCTTCGAAAAATACGAACCGCATGCTGGCCGAGTATGGAGTCCTATGCCGCCCTTCTCTAGCTAGGTCCAAAGTGTCAGTTCGAAAATCTCGAAGATGGGACAGGTTCGAAAATCTCATACATATGCCAGGATGTTCGAGTTCAGGAGCCAGAGTTCGACGCATGCGGCCTTCGAAAAAAATGAATTAGCGAAGGATAACCAGACACGAGTTCGAAAAATACGAACCGTGAATGTGCATCCGCAAGGCAGGATGTCTAGGCTTGGTAGCCTTTCTAATGCATCTTTCCTGATGTGGCGGAGCGCTGTCGTTGGGATCCACTCGTCTGGGTGGTCGGGATTATCACTGGTATCGAACCATGTGTCTCGTTCGGTCTGAATGATGGTTCTCAACAAAGATAGATCGGTCTCAGATGTCAGTTCCGAGAATGTCGAATCGAGGTCATCATTATCTGCACAAAAAAATTCTGCGAGTAATGGGAACTTGCCCTCAGATCTCAAATCAAGCAAATCACGGTGGACTCGGAGATTACGATTACCGTACTCCATTATCGACCAGACGGCAAGCTCCTTGGAGATACCAAGATCCCAACAAGCCGTGCTGACGGCAACGGTAGTGTCTAGCTCGTAATTGTCGATGACAGACCCTTTACGTATTGCATCTTGTTTCGTTGCCTCCTCGACTTTGAGATTTTCTGCTATATCGGACCAATAATTGTTCCCCGACAACAGTTGCCAGTTCTCCAATTTGTTCTTGTATGCATGGATACGCAGCCATGTTGAAAAGATATTGAGATAGTCGCCGTATCGAACCTAGTATTGCAGTTCCCGCAGCTTAAGTAACTGATCCTCCATCTCCACACCTTGATTGTTCTTCAAAGGTCGTAAAAGATGCTTCTCTTGTATGAGCCTCTCTTCGGCCATAAACATCGCTGTGCATCTTTCTCGTTCTTCGGGACTCTCAGCACACAGTGCATCTTTCAAGTCTTATTTATATAGATGCATGAACAACTCGGACCCTGGGGAAACATTACGTTGCGCTGAGAAACTACGAGCGTACATCAGGCCCTTCTGTAGCCTTTCGATCGTATATAGACATGTTTTGTTTTCAGGGAGCGGACACTCGGGCAACACGTTGACATTCGATTCATACGAGTCTGGGAGCAAACCTATCGTATTTTCCCTTGTACGAATCTGAGACACCTGGAGGGCTGCGAAGGACTTTGCAGGGGATGCCAATGAGGCTTTGCAAATCGGCCGTGACTGACAAAAATAGATGTGGCTAGAATATGAAGCAGACGGCGGTCGGAAATATATTTATATCTATATAAGATGTCTGAAGATTGAGTAACATTGTGCAATTCAGAGGGTGAGAGGGTAGTGACGCTCGAGGAAGAAATGCTTCATTCTCGAGGACTCATCCGGCGCGCGGAGCGCTGAACCCTAAAGTAGAATATACAACATGAAGTAGATACGGAGAACTGCACCAAAACCTCATACAGACAAAATGACTGACTGAAGATTGACGTTTGAGTAAGAGTATTCCCGAGAGGAAGAGGGTCGGTGGGTCAGAAACTCTCTGCAGGCCCCTGTAAGGGTATGAGAATGATAAACTCAACGCTAGTAAGGGCCTTAACAGTGATGGGACGTACCGCGGGAGCGGATATGCTAGGGACTGGTATGTAACCGTACTTACGTTACCTTAGGTAGACATTACCAACACTTTATCTTGCTGTCTTATCCCTACCAGAAGTGATTGCCCGAATAGTGTGAATGAGTTCTCCATTTTCATGGCTTTTTCTTGAGACATAGTATACACCAGCAGCACATCGCAGTCACTATTCTCCCATGTCACTATCCCCAAGGCCAAGCCTTCACAGCTTCTATTCCTTCCAATCCTCTATGAAGTAATCCCCTTCTCTACCATCTCTCATCTCTTCACGATGCCCGTCCCCCACATCATCCCCAGTCTCCTCACATCCAAGTCTCTATTTCGGAGCCTGCGGCTTCTTATTCGGGTTCCTCGGGTCATCTTTGTATTGCGGTGCTATACCAAAGCAACGGATCAGCTCGTTGCATTTCCGAACAAAGCGTCGTTCGAGGCCAAAGGAATGTAGAGTAGAGGCGCGAGCGAGTTACGTACAGGCTGCCAGGGCAGTGGCGGCGGAATTGATGCCGTACATCACTATGAGACCTATTCGATGATTGTATCAGTTACCATCATATGAAAGTTCCTAGACAATCAAGATTCTCGCGAGCGCAATGGGCAGAGTCCCGGCCTATCACTGCTTTTGATCGCGTTTCCTGCCGTTGAGATGGTGATTTTGTTTCGTAGTCGACTTGTGAAGTGATGGCGCTGGAGAGAAGGATGTGCGAGACGTACCGGCGATGAAGAAGGGAGCCATTGGCTGCGCTGTTTCGATAGTCAGCTTTTGGTAGCGAAAAAGGTCTGGTGCGACGCGAAGTAGGGTCAAGGAAGCATACCGACGGGCGCGGAGAACTTTTTGCCTAGGAGAGACATAATGGCAAGTATGCTCTTTAAAAAGTCGTATGTCTCTAGTAAGGTGGGCTTTGTAATTTTGGGGAGATAAATTGACAATGGTACCTTAGTTGTATGTGAGGTTGAGCTTTCAGGATCCAACGCCGCTTTTGGCGGGATGCGCTCGTCTTTCCGCGCCAAGTCTCCGCTGCATCACAACAGCGTCAGTCCATCAATTGCGCCGAATTCGCGGGCCACAAGAGCAAGCCCATGATGGCGAACTCGCTCGCATCGTGTGTGTCCTCATTACGCTCCACGAATGCCCTCCTCTCCTCCAGCATCTCGATCCTCGACTCCGGCGTCAACGACTTCCCACGGCTAGCCAAAGTGCTACAAACTACACGCGTACGTTCTTCTTTCTCATGTGCATAACACCCAATCCGTCACCTCCTCATCATCGTCAAGCCCAACTGCATTACGATCCGCTCTACTCTGATCCGCTAACAAACCCTAGCATTTCGAAGTCCTCCCCGAACCCACCCTCCACGCCGCCCAATCCACCCTCCTCGCCTCCCTAACTCCCGAAATCAACTCCCTCCTCTCTCGCGTCGAAACGCACATCGACAAGCTCGCGCGGCGCGAACAAGCTCTCGTTGCGCGCACCGAACTGCTCGAAGGCCGTATTGGCGAAGGGCGGCTTTCTATGGGCGGAGGAGCGAGAGGTAGCGGTGGTGCTGCGGAGAGGCATAGTGTGGGGATGAGTGGGGAGGGGAGCAGGGAGGCGTTGCGGCTGAAGCAATTGAGGGGGAAGAAGGAGAGGTTGGGGTATGCGGTTGAGCGGTTGGTGTTGCAGGCGCAGCAGAGGGAGAGGCAGCTGAGGATGAGTGTTGCGGCGCAGTGAGAGGGTTTATGGCTTTGGTATTGTGTTGATGTTTGTGGGTGGGAGATAAGGGGCATACGGGAAGGTGGGGTTCATTTTGCTATATACCCTTGCGATCCAAATTGCATTTTTGGCTGTCGGTGAATATTGCTCATGTTAATCAGAGCTCAATGCTTTGCTATTGAGCCTGTCTTCGGGGTTCCAAGCGAGCTAAGAGGGTGCTTGAGGCGGAAGATTGTTCATGGATGGCTTGAAAGAGGATATATTGGTGCGCATCTTACCACCGCATATCGCGCGGTTCATTGACGTCTATCCGCAATCCGGAGGAACCACAAACAAATAGCGCATTCAATTTATCCTTCCAAGCTTTGTCAGATCACGTCCCGGATTCCGCATCTTCACAGAAGCTCATCGCCTGTTCCGTCGTGACTCAGTATGGGGCAGCTGGCCCTTGCAACTCTTCTCCTATGGTATCTAGAGTCGAGTCGTTCTTTCACTCTTCCTACCAATAAAGCAAACGTTGTACTCCCCAGGTATGTTTCTTCAGCAGAGAAGCATTGGGAAAGCAAAGTGATGAATGCTAAGTACCCCCAGTACTCTCCCCACGGATCTTGTCGCCCTAACAGTATCGCCATGGGTGCCCGAAGATTTCGAAATCCACGCCATTATCAACAAGCCTGGCAGACAAGGTATGGATCTCACAGGAATGTATATGAACGCCATATACGCCATGTACGATATGTGCTATATTGAGCAACATGCGAATATCCCTCGTCGAGTATGGTCTCTTCCAGAATTTGATGTTACCGTAGACATCTTGGCGACCGAAGCCCGCTTGGCAATTTGGGGCCTTCAAGGGACGGCTGATGCAGACGCCGGGGCTGGTGTATGGCCGCTCATATCCCAATTGATGTTGGGCGGGGAGATAAAGGGGCACATAAGCATAAAACCTCGCTCTGAATCTCAGGGCAGTTCATCAACACTGAGTGAGGCTACTAATACAAGTTCAGTCTCGGTGCACCCTGTGAACGCAGTCTCAAACTTTGACACAGTCTTTGATCTAGGGGGCGAAATGGACGTCCATCAGTCGTACAACGGCGCGGATTTGAAGCCTCAATATGTCTTCTCGTTATGTCTGAGAGTCATGAGCTATGGATCTCAATTTGGTAGAGATAATCCAGCTTCCATGATCGACTTCGATGAGGGCTTTGTTCTAAGATCCGAAGTTGACGCGACAGGAAGACCGAAGCTAAGATATCGTCATCTATCCAAGTTGATGCGTGTTGTGGCGAACACGATGGTGCGAAATAGTCAGTTTGGTGAGATGGATGTTGAGCTGTGGAAGTATGGTGAGAGGATTGCCTGGGGCCGTTTGGAAGCTGGTGCAGAGCTTTCCATGATCGGAGTGAGCGTAAACAATACAGTCATACATACATCATGACTTCTCAAGCCCACATCAAATCCACTACAGGGATCGGGATTGGTTCGTAGGGTGTCGTGTCATGGAAAGTCACAGCCCATTCTTCAGCACCAGATCTCTCAAACCCATCAATCCTAGCCAGACGGCCTCCTCCGTTCGTATTGTCCTGCTACCTTGTCCCGGAACCAGGTTTACCCAATGATCAAACAAGGCCTCAGGACCATGAACGCCTAACTGGGCCAGCTGCTCGTCTGCCTTGACAGCAACTTCTAAGCCGGCCACTCCTCCGAACACAACCATCATGTGACGGAATTCTGGATCAGCTTGCGCTTTGGCTCTAGATTCATTGAGATCAGACAAGGAAATTCCCCGCTCAGATGTTCCGATTGTCAGGTCATAGCCGCCGTCGAAAGGACACTCGGTCAGAACAGTAGAGAGTGATGATGCAGATCGGGTACTGTAGCCCCAGTAATAGCCGGCTTCTTCACGGGGTATTGAAGGAGCCACCGCAGTAGCCGTGAGCTCACCTGAAGGGATATTCAAGAAACCAAAGTCTCTAAACTTGACTGTCAACCGAGATTGGGGGGGTGCAGCAATTGGAATGTAAACTGCCTGGTGAAGGCCTGTGTCAACTCGTGTCATGCCCTTAGATACTTTGGGCTTAAGCTTCTTGACAGGGTTTCCACGAGTTTTAGTCGTCACGTCTTGAGATGTTGCAATGCCTTCGCGATATTGACACCAATCTGTTCTACGTAGGTGGTGAGGCATGTCGAGACTTGGCAAAGTTCCAGCAAGTCGAAGATCTGGATGCATGGGAAACAATTGTTTCCGTAGATATGGAGGCGTCTCGAGATACGCGAGGATATGGGCTAAGAAGTAATTTGGGTCTGTATAGCCCGTGTAGGAAGCTTGCTGTATTACTTCGACATCATGATTGGACGTAGTTGCCTGGCCGTCGTCGAATATTACCACTTCGTCGACACAGAAGACAGCAAGAGCACGAGCAATTTGCCCTACCAAAAGCGTTTGAAGTTCAGGCGTTTGTGCACTGTAGTTTATTGATAAGCGTGGAAAGATCTACGGCGAATGAGACTGACTTCGCAACAATGCTGCCAGGAAGTGAAATGCTCAGAGTATAAGTTCTCCCTTTCTTCGGCTCAAATCTTGCTGTTGGCTTGGATGTATGGACCTCATCCTCCTTGGTGGCCTTTTCAGGCGTACGTTTTCTCTTCTACGAGGGATGAGCTCAATTGTTGTATTGTGAAGCAATAGATTCACCTTTGAGTCCATGATTTTAGCTTCGGAGTTTCGAACATTATGGTGGGAGAGCAGGGAAAGTGCGGGATGGGCGGGATTTTCTGTTTGTTGGAAATTATTCACTCTTGCTACCCGGAGGTCGCAAGCTCCTCAACGTGGCTTACCAGGTGCCAGATTGATTTGTATCCCCAAGTCTGAGATCATTACCCGACATCTTCGAAATAACCATGTCTACACCAGTCGCACCATCGCGGCCATATCTATCCAACGGCCAAGTGCTGCAAAGGTACCACGGGCATGCTGATCCAGGGTAGACTTTCGGCGCTGACCCTCAACAGTCTTCCGCTATCAGCTCAAATACGAAACTTCATCAATGGCTCTTACTCCTTTTTCGGTCTTTATGTCACATCCCTATTCTCGGTGCGCCCTTCGTGTTCTAAGCGACTTGAGATGTGGCTTCTAATAAGTCGTTGTGATCTAGCTTGATGCCTACTCCGCTGCAGAACAATCACAGTTCAATGTTAGAAATCGGAACCGAGCAGGTGCTAGTGTAAGAGCCGGACCAAGGCCTGGGGCTGGGGGCGGTGGAGGAGGAGGTAGTGGTGGTGGAGGGGGTAGTGGAGGCAGGAAGGTCGGTACGGTGGATGATATCCGAGGTCCTGAATGCAAGAGCTGCGGATGAGCGCAATTTGGCTGCATACAAGGGAGTTCTATTGAGGATTTGAATATGCTTGGGAATTGTGCGCCTTCTTGAGCTTGATCGGGCAAAGCAGTGGTCTTTTTACGGTGGGGCAACGTTGGTTTATGAGAACAATGATAGTGTTGAGCAGAGTGCAAGATCTATTGTTTGCTGTTAGGTCAGCAGCTGCTGTTCTTCAAGATCTCTTCAACTGGAAGTTCCATTTTGGCCGTGATTTGCTCGGTCTACATCGAAGCGTAATGCAACAGAGACGAATCATGTCACAAACGGGAGAAGTACACCAAAGCCTGCCAAATCTTGTATGCTTACTAGTAGCGACACTTGTCCCATCGGATCCCAATGGAGTTTTGATAGGTCTGTCAAACACGAGCAGACTCAATGTAAGCACTGACTAATCTCTCAATGTGTAGAGATATTCGGACACTAGACCCCTCTTCGATCTATACCTTTCTTGTAAAGATGCTCTACCATGGGATCAATCTCCTGCCCACCCAGTAGCTGGGCTACACATGATTGCGATCAATACATCTGCACATACCGCAAATGCGTATATCAACTTGCATTATTTTCCCCATATAGAACCTTGTGTTTTGTATAATTCTGCTGGTGCTTGTGAGGCATGTCGCTTAGTACTCTTCCAAAGTGGATGCTGGTACTGTTATGCAAATTTGTAGCCGTTTTTCACATTAGATGATTTGGCGGCGCTGAATCCCAATCAGCTCTGCACATCTTGATGTAGCACCAAACCATGGTACTTACAAGAGCTTTCGAACCAGCAGATCAGAATACCGGGGAGCTGTGGCGATCCATGAAAGGACATTCAGTGGCTAGTGAATATGGCTGACGTAGCAAAGCTTCCGCATTCAGTTCATGTCGCCCTAGTCTGTCTCACCTGAGACTAATGGTGATCTCTACGACTGTCACCTTACGGACTCGAGACTCTGGTAGTTCTTCCTCATCTCCTCCTTCATCACCTTGAGCTGCAACTGGATGATCAGACACCACTATATCATCCACCACTCCTACGGTATCAGTCTTCAATCGTACGCTGCAATCATCTTGCCCTTGGAAGTATAGCCCTAGCTGCAGCACATTCTCGATGGCTCTATTCGTTGCTTTTAGGACCACTCCCTCCGGCTCCCTGCTCTTTAAAGCAGCCGGATTCTCACCGACCATCCTTAACTTTTGCTTGTCACTGCCTTTGTGGTTCAAGAGGTCAACCTTCCCCATGGAGCGCTTATCAATCTCAGTGAGGAGCTTGCGGACACGTTTAACGGCAGAGACAAAGGGGGTTTTGGCGGACACGTAGACCACTTTCTGCTGGTCGGCACTAGCATATGGTGAGGGTATGCTAGGACGTAGAAGTGGTCGCTTCTGAATGCGCGCATCTAGGATCAATAAGTCCTATATGGCTTCGTTACAAAGATCTATTGGCACGCACGCTTGGGTAACCTTGGTAACTTTGCTACTTTGTTCTTGGCTGAGCTGCTTTGGTTTCCTATCTCTGTCGGTGCCATCGCGACAGGAATGTAAGAACCGCTGGCAGAGAAGCCAGGGATACTGTGTTGTTGAACACTTTCAACCCGTGAGCGACGTCTGCATGCGGAAGCGAATTCCGCGGCATGCGCTTGACGCGGTTGGGACTATGTACTAACAAACGATCCTAGAGCGAAAATGCCTCCAACCCTGACATATAACATTGTTACGCCTGATGAGACCCTTGGTACAGCTACGCCATCTTCACCTCCCTGGTTTGACGCATTATCTCCACGTAGCTGCCCTTCAAGATCGCCTGGTCCGGGTATACTTAGATCACAAAGCCGCTCCTAATGATATACCAACTCCCCATCCCACCCTCCTTACCTTCCAGACCCCACCAACATATACGTGTGGCAGGCGAGAGGTTGGCCGACTATCTAAAACTCAGATATACCACCTGAAGGCAGGGGGAAAGGCCGAGTTCTATGAGGCATTAAGGGGTGGACAAACGACATGGCATGGCCCCGGTCAATTGACCGCATACCTCATCGTATCGCTGAAGGAGCATGAGTTGAACATCCGAAGCCATGTTGCCTTACTGGAGAATTCTGTTATGGCTACCTGCATGCATTTCAAGCTCATGACTCACACCACCACGAATCCAGGTGTATGGGTTGGCGCCCCTCCAGATGACCGGAAGATCTGTAGCGTTGGTGTACATCTGAGGAGAAATATTGCCAGTCATGGGATTGGCCTCAATGTCTATGTGGATCTGTCTTGGTTTGACAGGATTGTGGCTTGTGGATTGGTTGGGAAACAAGCAACCAGCATCGAGAAAGAATTGAAGGCGCTTTACAAAGACCTGGAATCCCCCCAAACGTCCCCTTGGGTTAGTCGCGATGACTTTCCAGACATCGTGCATCTGGGGAAGACTGGCATATCGGCAGGAAATATGGAAGACCACATTTCAATGGACAGGGTAGCTGACGTGTTTGCGAGCAGTGTCGCACAGCGTCTGTCTGGAGTCAGTCACCACGTCAGAAGGGTCGCTAAAGAAGAACTCTGGCCAGGATGAGCTTTTCGGTTGATTGAGCAAGGAAGCAGAAATAGCCAGACCCCAACATCTTAGGTCATTTAACAAGACAGTAAGCACAACCTTGTCATAGAAGCGCGTCTTCGATGTGCGGGAAGATTATTGATGGTGAGCCTGCGGGGAACTCCGTGTCCTTCCCGATCGGAAGAAGCTGTAGAGAGATCTGTTCTTGGAGTATGCATCGCTTGGGGCACTTACTATCTACATGATTATATGTCTTCGTCTCGAAACAAAACCACGAGTTCCGAAAGCAAATGTCATCCAGTCCTGTTGATTAATCGTCGGTAGCTCGATTCTGATTCTCAAGACTATTCTGATGATACGGCAATATTGGTTTGTACCTGAATGGTCATTGCTTAATTCTTATCTACCACGACAATTTTGACATCGGATCCTAGTTGCAAGACACGAGCGTAGGATACCTTGGCAGTTTCGTCCGGCTTGTGAGGCTCCGAAACCAATACAATTAGAGAGAAAGGGATGAGTCAAGATATGCTGTTGGAGAGCCCTGCAATCCTGCCGGATGCGTGTCCTTATGTTGATACTCCACCAATGGCTGTAGGAATGCTCTCATGCACCTTTACAAGATGTACTTTTCCGCGAAACGATGTCCAATGCATGGTCTATGGCATACATATATGCCAGACCCTGATTACATACCAAGACGGCAGTAGCATATGATATACGTCAAATTTGCTATTGATCCCAGATGGGAAGCAAGGTAGCTAATATAGATTCGGCCTAGACCCAATTCAGCTCAAAGGACGAGACTAGTACCAAGATATCGCAAGCACGGACCAATCGGTCACAGGCTTCCCGCTAGAACTATTCTAGTGTATCTGTGCATCGGGGCTAAAGTCGCATCGCCCATACCTGCGTAGACTCGTCATTCGCGTTACACCAAGGCGCAACAGCAAGCTTCTCATACATTCCTTTGCTGGCATCACAGGATACATCGTCGCTTTGCGCGTCTCATGTCACAACCTTCGCCTCGCTGAGCTGTATCGCTTCGTTCTGAGTGCCGCTTGCTCGAGAATCATACAAGATGGGTCTCTGCGGAGGGAGCAAGACGGTCCACCGGAAGCTTGTGCTTTTGTATGTATTGTCCTTCGGCTTGGATTCGGTTCGATCATTGACTGATGGCTTCTTGATGTAGGGGTGATGGTGCGTGTGGTAAAACGTCGTTGCTGAATGTTTTCACGAGAGGGTAAGATATACTTGGGGACTGCGGGGAAGGCACTGCTGATGCGCCTGGTGTATTTTAGGTACTTTCCTACAGTATAGTATGTTGCTTTCTACCTGAAACGGGTCGGAGATGCGATTGACAGGTGCCTCTCTCTCTACGCAGCGAGCCCACAGTCTTTGGTGATAAGGCCCTGGAACCTCAATTGAATTACAAGCTCTAACGATCACCAGAAAACTACGTCCATGGTACCCTACCCACACGCCACAGACATTCTCTATACTTACTCCATCGCCTCAGACATATTCGTCGATAACGTCCACATCGAGCTCTCCCTGTGGGACACAGCTGGCCAAGAAGAATTTGATCGCCTGCGTTCCCTCTCCTACGACGACACCCACACCATCATGCTTTGCTTCAGCGTCGACTCGAAAGACTCGCTCGAGAACGTCGAATCCAAATGGGTGGGCGAGATAGCGGAGAACTGTCACGGTGTCAAACTTGTGCTCGTCGCGCTGAAATGCGATTTGAGGGAAAGAGAGGGCGATGAGGAGGAGGCTGTGGGTAAGGGTGGGAGGGAAAAGGTTATGGTTGATTATAAGCAGGGGTTGGAGGTTGCGAAGAGGATACAGGCGCTAAGATACCTTGGTATGTTGATAATCTGGATTGGGGAGGGAGGTTGCTGATGAATGGTATGCAGAATGTTCGGCCAAAAGAAACCGAGGCGTCATTGAGGCGTTCACAGAGGCAGCACGTGTCGCGCTATCAGTAAAGGGTGATGGGGCTGGCGGAGGCAGTAAGTGCGAGGTCATGTGAAAGGGGATCGCGATCGTCTTCGAGCTCTGTGTTTTCCGTCTGTCTGTTGATACCACTTTCCTTTCTGTATATGAGCGGTATTGGTCCACGCTGAAAACGAATTGGTGCGGTATTCTCCGTTGGGTAGCAGAGGCGTCTATAAGGGTTCCTGGTCATTCCCTACCGTATCATCACCCTAGGAAGAGAACGAGAAACACCATCTAATGTTCATCCCCCAAAACAAGACCTGCCCGTGGGTCGAGACGCACGATGCTGCCATTCTCGGCTTGGAGCACCCATGCTTTACAGCCATTGAGCGCTTTTGCCTGCGATTGGTAGCCCCTGTTCTTGCTCTCTCGTGCAGAATGTTGTATCTCTTTCTAGTAAAAGACATTGCGCCTCGACTTAACGATTTCTAGGGCTCTGAGGACCGCAGAATTATCTTGTCCATTAAGGGAATTGCAGATGCAGCTACTTGGTTCCGTGGCGAGATACAAGGCTCGACTGTCATTCAATTAACTTCCGGCCCCAACAGGTAGAGCAACTCTGCTAGACTCTTCCCGTTCAGCCTCATAGGCGCAGCGATCTGGACCTTCTCTTTCGCTCTCCATGCAATCCCCAGGCCGGCTGCTCCTAGCATTAGAAGATCATTGGAGCCATCGCCCACCGCCATTGTCTCAGACAAGGGTATCGATCTCGATTCGCAAAGCTCAAGAAGAGTTGTTCTCTTCAGCTCGGGCGTGACGATTGCGACATTAGGATTCAGCTGGCCAGAAAGATGTGGATAGGGAAACTCGTCTGTGGGCGACGACTCCAGCAATTGATTCGCGACTGCCACATACAGACCCAGCTGCTCTTTAAGCCATTCGGCCATGGGTGCGAAGCCTCCACTTACTACTCCTGTGTACACACCTCTTTTCTTCAGACCAGCGATTAGTTCTCTGGCTCCTTCTGATATCGTGACAGTCTCCTTCAGATCTTCCCAGACAGTCACCGGAACACCTTTGAGCATGGCCACCCGCTGTTTCAGACTGGTTGCGAAATCGATATCGCCGTTCATGGCACAGGCTGTGATGGCGCTGACAGCGTCGCTGATACCAATTGAGCGAGCCAGTTCATCGATCACCTCCTCGTTGATGAGGGTGGAGTCCATATCGAATAAGGCGAGCTTGATAGGCCGCTGCCCGCTTGGCGTAATATTTGAAAGGTCGAATACGATTTCAACGCCATAGTTCGACTCGAAATCGGTGATCAAAGAGCTATGTCGTAATGTCGAACATTTGAAATCAGGTTGCTGATGCAGTGTGAGTCTATAGCTGGTAATACCCTCTACTCGTATACTGGGTGGCTGTTCTAAATGGATGGGCGTGCACGGGATAGCTAGCGATGTAAATAGCTCGATCAGATCGAGAGTGAAAGATTTATCTGAGGACGTGTGGGACTCCGGATAATTTTGGTGCACCTTTTCTCTGTGGAATATTGTTATGATCAATCTGATTGGATCTCCTTTGCCCTCGTCCATTGGAGTAATGCCGCACAATGGCTGCACTTTGGAATTATAGGAACTTGAAGTTGAAAGAAGCCGACACTAGCTATCTTAGGTAGGCACGTAGGGTAGTCATCCTTATCTTAGCGTCATGCAGGGCGATAAGAACGAGCACCAAGATTTTCGTGTCCTACAACAAACATATCCTATGAATAGCTATCAGCGACCACACGATGCTTACAGAGAGTTTCATAGCTTCGACGTTGAACCCTGAGAAGTTGAACAACACAGTCACTACTGGCATACATCTACACGACTTCCAGCCTCTCCCAGCCCTCAAATCCAGCTTCAAAAAAAGCTCGTCCAATCCAAATTGCCTAGCCGTTAGCCCATCACATGTTTTCGCTGCACAGGCAGACAAGGCTGTTGTTCATGTCTACAGTAGAGACCGAAACAATCAGGAAGCGGTGGTGCCTTTTCCTGAGAGAATTCACAGCATTGCTCTGGCCGGAGAATCACATGGAGCTGGGACCCTCGTGCTAGGTACAGAAGGTGGTAGAGTGATATTGTGGGAGGTGTGGCTACCCATACCCCGTAAGAAGTCTTGCGTGTGGAGCTGGGGCTGACTAGACGAAGTAGCTTGCAACCGGCAGACAAGTATCGACATCACAACATCATCTCCAGCCCACAACATGTCTTGCCATAGATCCCACTGCCAACTTTCTTCTGTCCGGCTCCGCAGACTCGATCATCCATGTCTGGTCAATTCCAAACATTCTCTCCTTCTTGGCCTCCACTACGACTGACACCGGCCAAGATGTCCCGTTCTCTCCCCTGAGATCGCTTTCGAACCACCGAGCCGTAGTGACTGCCATTGTGGTTGGCCACAGCTTCAGCAAGAACAACATCGCGGTTTCGGCTTCAGAAGATAAATCGTGCATCGTGTGGGACTACTCCAGTGGTGATGCTCTTCATACATTTCTACTCTCAGCAAGCCCCCTTTGCTTGGCATTAGATCCAGCAGATCGCGCAGTCTATGCTGGTTGTGAGGATGGGAGTATCCAGTTCATAGACTTTTACAGTGAGGGTGTTCTGCATCAAATGTTACGTGATCCTGCTGCACAGCCGACGCCAACTCAGCCTCCACCCGCGGCCAGGTGGACTGCGCCAGATTCGGATTCCGCATTGCTGTGTATACAAGTTAGCTGCGATGGTACCTGTCTGCTGTCTGGACATCGAGATGGTAGAATCTATAAGTGGGAAGTTGCGGCGGGCAGATACGACAAACAGTTGGCGGACTTCTCAGCTCCAATCACAAATCTACACATGCTCAAGCCAATTGGCTTCCCCAGGGTCACAAAGCCTATCGTGAAGCTACATAATGTCGTCAAACCTCGCTATGAAAGTTTCGCCCATGGTAATAATGGCAATTCTGGTGTTGTGCCCTCAGATTACACCTTTATTGCGCAATTTACCTCGGATATCAATTCGCTAGATTCTCCCGGCCTCGATAGCTTCCATGAAGTTCTCATACACCCGTCATTCCCCGATCACTTTCTTGATGATGCCTTGGCTGAGTTCTACGCCTCCCAGGATCTCGCCAAAACTGCACCAGATTCGACTGACATTGCCGAACTTCGATCGCAGAATGCATCACTGGCATCTCAGCTCTCAAATGCCGTGGAGCGCCAGAATGCAGCTGCTGCTGAGATACAACAGCGTGATAAAGAGGACTGGAGGCGACAGAAAGACAAAGAAATTAAGGTAGCGAGGAAGAAACGGAGGAGACTAAGGAGGATGAAGAGGGGGGAGATGGCTAGGAAGAAAGAAATGGGGGAGAAAATCGATGAGGGAGACGAGGTTATGGACGACGACTCCAACGATGAGAAAGACTTGAGTAGCAGCACCGATGAGCTTACGAATCACGCTTGATCTTCCATATTCGTAGAAAGGAAAACATTGCGTTGCGGCAACGCTCAGACACTTGGGAGAAAATGATAAGACGTCCATAGGCTCAAGCAAGGGTCGCTCTCGATAGTCGAGGCTACACAAGAGCAGTAGTCCTCCTTCTCGAAACCGCAGAACCATTTCAAACCTGCAATCGACGCAATTCAAAGCGCACCCTTAGGACCATCTCGTCATTCCAAATTTCCTCAACTAAGCTCGACAATGATCCGCATCATCTTTGTCATTGCGCCAGCTACTTACACCATTCGCCAAATATCTTTACAGCTGGAACAACTTGGAATAGCTCACACTCATCATTCTAGATGGAGGCCTGGGTAACCAGGAATCTCAGGCCGCTATCGAACTCTCACATCTCCAGAGTACCATAGGTTTTGTACAAGTCTGCAGTAGACCGATTTGGTACGACGCGTGCTGGTAGGGATAACACATCTGTATATCACCCAATTTGTCAGATGAAATGGTGGTCGTTCGGTCCCCTGAGCGGATGTATGGATCTTTTATTAGATTTAGGTGTCCGAGGGGTCAGTATTAACAAGAGAAAACATATTGCCATGCGGATTTCGACATCAGCCCACCTTGGTACGTATGAGGATCGAGGTAACACTATTCGTCAATCCACACTTCAGCCAATCCACACTTCAGCCATCATCAAGACACCCAACTTGCTCACAGGAAGCTCTTCTCAAAGCTGAAGCGAAGATACTCACATTCTTTCGTTTTCAGTCAGTATCAACAGGTTCTCCAATCTCACACGATCTCTTGGCGTCGAGGTTCTTCCATCGTATTCCCTTGATCACACCTCTTAACATAGCAGTCTATCATGCTAAGACCCGCTACAATCTGTACTTGGCATAGTATATGGGGTGCTTCAAGATGTCGTTTCAGTTCTCTTATACGGGATCCTGTTCTGATAAAGGCGATGTTCTCATGCGTGCCTGAGTACGATGTACTAGCCGTTTCCGCCACGAATATCACCCCCACCGCCAGCGTTAGTACACCGGCTTTTGTCATTGTCACGATTGTGCATGTGTGAACTGAAATTTCATTGAAATTATCGTGTTATGTCTTATTGCTTACGCCTGGATTACCCCCGAGCTGCATGAAGACCATGAGGACGGCTCCATAGGCTGCAGTAGCAGCTAAGACCTCGAAAGGTCGGGCCACTGTCAAATTACTAAGCAGTATGGTGAATAGTACCAAGAATCCCGTGATGACACTTAGACGAACTTTAGGACTGAGCTGGTCAGATGACATTTCTTGAAGCCACCACAGTGGGCCAATGAGCATTGCCAACCCGAGAAGCAAAATCAGACAAGTGACGATTTTGTCGATCAACGAGTCTCGATCGTAAACTGTGGTCTCCATCTCGAAGTCTTCGACGTCATAGAGACATTTGTTCATCTGTTTACATTAGCTGATGGATTTGGCTAAGGTGGAGAAATTGCAGCTAGCCTTTCTTTCCCTGATGCAAGATGTCAATCTAAGGCGATCAAACTTATCGAGGAGGAACCTCCTCAGAGGCGTTCCTTCCCTCGACACCATGGGTATTAAATCCTCGTGGTTGTCGATGAATGAGACCTCCTCGGAAGTAATTGGGTCATTTGCATTCTGCAACCATTGTTTGACATTTTGGATCTGAAAATCAGCAGCTTTGGGCCGAGCTTTCAAGGCAGAGTGATTCAGAATGAAAGTTTCTACCACTCCATTAGCGATATCGCCTAAGTCAGAGGACGTTGCACGCTCTGGGTCCGTACGATATCGATCAAGTTTTGACGCAAGGTCGGCCAAGATCTGATTTCTCCTTGGCCAATGATCACGATGAAAAGTGCCGCAATCGGCATCCTCTTTTGGCGCTTGCCTGCAAAGGTGGTCCTCATACTCAAGCTTTTCCTCCAGCTGCGTAATCTGATCTTGCATAAAGAGGGTCGCTCGGGCACTAGCCCGTCCAAACTTCCGGATAACAAAAAAGTCGTCATCCGATGCCATCCACTTACAAAAAGCTGGATAGCCCCTGCTACTCGAACATCAGCAGCTCGCTCTCGGTAAGGAAGTTCCCATTCCACATTGAAGACTCACTGTCTCCATGGCTGCAAATCTGCCTCCTCTCTCGTGATCACACCATTCGACAAATTCTGCGGTGGTCGTTGCGGAACTTGACCCACAGTCGTAGGGGAAACAACGCCTAAGAGATCGGTTGGCGGTGCGATTGGAAAGCTCATAATATACAATGTTAGTATGTATACGGCTCTCGTATCAGTCGTCTTAGTAGCGTTGAAAACATGGGAAAGACAGCAGCTTATTAACTTGCAGCTCAAGAGAATTAACGCACATCATTGTGGCTTAGCTCGTGTCCCTTCGCAAGGTCAGCTGAGCCCATCGATTGGCGTCCAATGGTCAGAAAAGGCCATGCATCACGAAAACTCGACATGGTTATCCTACCTTATCTCGGACTAGTGGTCGGGCATTCACATAGATACTACGCACGACATCATCATGTAGATACAATGCTAATAGCCCGGATATATCTGGCTTCACATGCTCGCCTACCCCTTGCCAATCGCTACCACACCATCGGAGCAATTTTCAGCCTTGTGAGACATACCTGATATCGATTTGTTCCAACTATAATAGTTCCGTTTCTTCTTGGGCACCGCGGCGCCTCATCCTGTCCAATCATTTGCTAATTGGTAATAGTCAAAAGGCTCTGCTCCCGCTATCCAGCTGAGCGATTCTTATGCCGCGATGACACATTATACAAGGCGATTCCACATCTACATACGTGCTTTAGCATTAATTTACTGAAGAGTTTGCGCTGTAAAGACTTTCTTGCTGCGTAAATTCATCCTTACGCTTGACCACAGCACGCCCTGTATCTGCTTTGTGGAGCTCGGAAGTGTCATTACTCATTTCATGTTCGACGTCCCTTTGAACTGCTACAGTTCTTCCGATGGGCAAGCCAGACAAATCGCGGAATGTTAGGGAACGAGCGCATTCGGACGATGACGACCATGATGAGCATTCGGAAGGACTTGAGAAGCCACGACCGCAACCCAACCGTCCAGCCGAACCAAGGCCCGATCAGCCAGGTGACCCTTCTCGAACGTTCAGCACTTCCAGCTTTGTCGGTGGCTATCAAGCAGGCCACCACTCGTCCTATTCCCAAGGATCATTGTCACAACAATACCCTCAAAACCATAACAATCCTCCAGCTTACCACCATTCCACGTATGACACTGGATCTCAGCCCAGTATGTCTGGCCATGGCTACTCGTCCCAACAAGCTATATCAGGCGAACAATACCAGCAAACCCATCATGGTTCTCAGGGTTATTCAAGCAACCAAGATTCAAATCCACAGCAGATGAGCGCAAATTTTTATGGTCAATATTGGCTTTCGGGGACTGCAGCCTCTTCGCAGTACGGTCAGAGTCCTTCATCTGCAAGCCCAGGTAGCCCATACCAACCATATAATCAACCATATGACGGAAGATACCAACCCAACGCCGCTATCGCACCTGCAGCTTCCATGTGCGAGCATGGGCGTCCTGATGACGGGTCGTATGTTGGCATTCTCACAAATTATTGATACGTAAGCAAGGCTAATGAAACCTAGCTGCCGAGAATGTGAAAGAATACGGGAAACTCGGCGTAACTTCCGATAAGCACACACGTATTGCGACTACCATGCAGCACCATTGATAAAGATTATATAAGGATATGATTTCTTCTGGATGTGCATCACTTGCTTTCCCTCATTATCGGCTCTAGGAACGCGACTCTTACTCTTCACTGATTGGGATTTGAGATAAATTGGGGGCAATCCAATATATACTAGTATGTGACCTCCGAACAACAGTGCGGTGATACGATGTAATTCTTACCGTCAGCCCTTGCCCGTGTTGCTATGACGCTGCTAACAGGTTGGGATCTAGTCGTTGATGTACAGGGATATCGTAAACTTCGTCGGTACAATGACAGCGCTCTCAAAATGATAGCTCACTCTGTACAAATTTCGAGTTGGTGTTGCTCGCTTATTGAAATTCGCATCGAAAGGACATGAACCGCAACGTAGAAGCTACAACTCTCAATCTCACGGCCACGATGTGCCGTACGTGTCTTTCTTGAACTATGTGGACTAGATCATGTAATGGCACGGCGATCGCCGACTACTTATGGCACGTCTACAGTAGCGACGGGCGAAAGACATGCACCGCAGCATCGTTGTCGCTATGGCCATCTAATCAGTCCGCTATGGCTATCTCAATAGAAATCAGCCGCTCTTTAAGAAGCCGAGCGTAGTGCAGCCTCTGACATCATTCTTGACTGGAAGTTGAATTCAGTTGATGGCATATGCCAGTACTCGGGTGTGACTTCGACTACGGTAATTTAGGCATTGATTTCAGGCCTCGACAGAATTACGGGCATCACCGAACGCCAGTAAGGTATCTTAACAAGCGAGCCATCGCCACACAGTTCCGAGATCGAAAAGACTCTGGACGATAGATATCACGGCGCACTATGGTAACTCTGTCCTGGAGCAGACCGCGTCATGTACTCACCAATATTTCATGCGCGAACCCGGCTCGTGTTTTCGACCTGCATAACCAGAAAAGAGATGACGTGCTTTGGTCCATACAGCACCAATAGTATCCCCAAAGCCTGACAGTAACGCCATCGTTAATATGTATCGTTGGGGTAACGAAGGCGCCTATCGTACCTAGACTGAGCAGAGCATCAATATCGGCTGGAAATGGAGTCCCACTCCCGGCTGTCCCGTCCTCATAATCGTTCTTGGTAGGGGTAATTGCATCAACCTCCTTGCCGCAACCGGCATGTCTTACTGTGGATCTAGGACCTCTCGACTGCTGAACCCCGTCACCATACCAGATCCTCAATGTCCCTTCTTCTTGATCATCTGATTCACACCAATCTCACCAGCCACGCTGGGGAAATCCCAAGCATAGGTCTCCGACTTCGCATTGGTCCCTACAACGATTGGATGAAAGGTCAAAGTTATAGAGACGAACGATGAATAGTATGTGAAGTTACAAATGGACAGAGGTGGGTAAGTCTTCGTAACAAGCTATTGGTAGCAGAATGCGAACTCCCACTGTCACCACTGAAATCTACCAAGCATATCATGATGAAGGCCTCTTCTCAATCGATCAAGGCCATATTGGTCAAGATACATGCGTCATGACTCCTACAACAGCCCACTCCATTTTGTATATGCGCACTACATCCACTCTAAAAGGTGACAACTTGTAACTTTCTGCTCCATTCCGCTAGGTTTGTCCACCTACCTTCAGCCTTCTTTCTCGATCTTTGAAAAGTCATATTGCATCCCAAATATTCCATGAGCTCAGCTCCCTGTACGTTTCCTGCGCAGCGTGTGTCTCTTCAAACACCAAAAGAGAAGGCATAAGCACATATTCAAGCGGGTGATACAAAGTGACGAAAGAATATTGCAGTCTTGGATGGGAGCTGGAATGACAAATACTAGGCCTTTCGATCTACTTGTAAAGAGCTCTAAGTCTGTTTTGACAGCCTTAGTCTAAGACATATATCTTCTATTGACCATACTCGAACAATTATGCCGGCTGAGATCGTACGCGACTCTGACTCTCGCTTTAGTACCAGTAGCTGATGATAGGCAGGCATTGTAGATCCGCTGACTGAGGTGATAGCCTTGATTCTAGTACGAGCAGCACAGACCTGGTCGTTGAAGAAAGTTCTATAGAAATTAATACTTAACGATCTCCATTTATTTTACAGTAGTTTCATCATTTCCTCAACATAATACTAGATAGGGGCACTTCTTTCACATACGGCCACAGACTGAAGAATACTCGGCATCCCGTCCGCTCTGCCATTGACAAGCTTCAGATTGAACAATTAGTAGTTGGGTCGGTGACGACCAGCGAATCCTGTTGGCTGTATGTTTTTGATTTTTGGTTATGTGCCGCTCTTTCACTTTCAAGCCGCTGCATAGAACATATTCTACGCTGAATTGTGTACGAAGTTCAAGAGAACAGCAAATTGCAAAAATACCACACGTTCCGGAATAAATCAATACTACCACACATGCATGTTCGGGCATCATGCGCACATAATTGATTACGACTATGTAGCAACAATGGTGTGATCAACGTGACTACTATGCACCTCAGGCCCGTTGTCATCATTGTCAACAACGTACCTGATGTTGTTGTGCGGTCATCGCTATTTTGAAATAATGACATTGTTAAGACGGAGCCAAATAAGGTAGAATTGGAAAAAATCACCGAGCTGGCTATGTCAGGAGCACGAGGGATATTGCAGACTTACGCTTGAGGAGGTAGTATGTACTTGAAGGAGTTAGATCGCCTGCGAAGAACAAACATTTGAGTAACAAGCGATGATAGCGAGTGGCGATGATAGGTATTGAGAATGAACAGTGACTGTGGCGATGGCGGCGGTGATTGTGATGGCTGAACAGCGATGATAGACCGTATCATATAAAATCAATGACCTCAATGAGGAGATGTGGTAGTTTTGACAACATTCCAGAAATGTGTGGTATCTCTATAATCTACCGGCAAGAAAAAACATATACAAAAATAAGCCCTATTTTTCCAATGGGCAACAGGTGGAAATGGCCTAGTGGTAAGCTTGCTGCATCATCCGAGAAACCGGTTGACCGAAGATATCACTTCCCATTCCGGTGTTGAGATCGATTCGGTTCGACCCCCAGGCAGGGTTCCTCCTCGGTAAACGATCAGGTTATTGAATTTCCCTAAAATTGAGTCGGGGATATCTCTAGATCAACTGTTGTGTCAGTGTGATCACTCTACTCTGTAGAGTCGTTCATTCGATCCTGAGGTATTCGATTCTCTTTTTGCAGTTTTTTTAGGTTGATGGATTTTTTTGGAGATTTCTCACAACACATGACTGTTTCCGAACACGCGTCTGGGACGGGATGGCCTTGAATCACCATTGATATTGTTTAGATCCAACCCATGTTCGACGTTACTTTGGATAATGAGAGTAGTCTAGCTAGCTAAGCGGTAATGCCATCTTTCGAATCGTAAGATTTTACCTTAGTATACCACCTTAGCATCAAACTTTTTGCCATGCGAGGATTGCGATGGACGATAGTCTAGACATCACCCTATCATGGGAGATGCGGGTGATTTGCATTGTGGAAAGGGATATTATTTCACTTGGAATACAACGCGGTCTCCATCACTTGATTGCCAATTATTTGTTGCTTTCTCACTGCAGTTCACCATGTGATGGAGGCTTCCTCCATAACAATAGCGTCACGTCCTTACGTTGGCGTTCCTTGGTGTCGCCCCCGTTGTCAATTTGATAGGAACAAGTCCTCAGCTGTGATGATTTATATCAACGTCCTTATAACGTCTGGCTTTGGCGCTAGTCCTTGGAGTTGTCCCATCATTGTTGGCAGGCACCAAGCCGATAGTACACACGACTAGCCTTTGGACGTGCATAGTGTCATGGGACTGGTTGCGACGGACCTTGTTGATATTGTCTTTTATTTGGCTATCACCTTGTATTACATGATAGAGATTGGAAGCTATCGAGGACGGAACTTACATCTGGATACTTCTGTATCACGGGTGGACGAGTCAAGGAGGATCAAATCGGCAAGAGAATGACGAGGAGAGCGGTATAAGGCGAAGGAGGAGTCTTGGGCAATGTAGACATGGCTCAAAGCAGTGTGTGTAGTATGACAAGCACAGTCTAAAACCTCTTGTAGTGATGAAGATGGCGATTTTCCATGTACTTTCAACGAAGTGTGCTTATCGAAGCCAGGTGCCCTTATTATCAATCAAGTACTCGCCATCGGGGCAAACAAACCCTCGCCTCAGCATCCTCCAACGTTTGTTCTGTCTTCTTGTGCCTGTCGACGAGGTCGAATTGCGAGAGAGGTGTGCCAGTCTCTACCCGCATGCTTAACATCACTTTCATAGGGGGCCGTTGTGCGACTATGGCTAGTAGAGACCATGCTGTCATGGTCCTGTACCGTGAGTGCGCACAGAGCTGAATTGAGATCCTTGGACTTTGCGTGATGGGGAGCCGGAATCTTGGGTCCAGAATTTCCTCTGGGCTTTTCATCAACTGCTGGGTCGACAGAAGCAAGACCACTGGGCTTGAAGTTGAGACTTGGTATCGTTTGACCCGCAGAAGGAGTCTCGACTTCTGTGCTGGAGCAGCCTTCATCTTTGACGTATTTCGCTTTCCCATAGCTGTGGATGTGCGATTCTATTGCATAGCAATCGTTGCGCAAGCATTCGTTTATTGGGATGTCTGTGAATGATGTACCCGATTCGGAAGACGCTCGGTCGCAAAATGATGGGTATGGAAGGGTTTCCTGAGCTTGGAGTATGGTCTTCGGTCGCTGAGCTACTAAACTCCTCGCCTGTAGCCTACATCGCTGCGACACCGTTTGGTCTGTCATTGGTTTATTATCAAATCGCAAGAAGACTCATGTCCTGTGGGTCGAAAGTGTAGACGGATGAGGTTACTAACAACCAAGGTGTGCATGTCAAGTATTGGTCTACTCAACACATATATGCAGAGAGGTTGGCAGTGTTGACTTACGGACAGAGACTGAACGTTGTTACTCTCATCGGGAAGTATTGAGGGAGATGATAGATTGGTTTAATCAGTATATTCAGCACTGCGAAACAAGAGCATGCGATTTCAGGTACTGGCGGGAGGAAGGATTGCCGAAAACTCGGAATTGAATTCTTTAAAGGATGCCAAATATCCATTCATTACATTCCGGACCTTCAGCTGAAGCCATGTAAGCTGCCCACAAAGATTTCGGAGTATGGTAGGTCTTGGAGACAAGTCCCTGAGTTATACAACGAACTCGTGTGGTCAAATGCCAACCGAGAGAGAAGGTAAAGCTAGAGATGGCGAAGACTTCGATACATGAGTGCATGTCGAGCTGTCTTGCAGCTTCGAGTATGTTGTTGCAGCCCAGGCTCCTTGGTATATTGCTGCGAGCCTCGTTGAAATAGAGAGATATAGGACAGGAGCTGTTCGGTTGAAATTGATGGAATGCGTCGAAGAATAAATACCTCATATGTTAGTTTGTTCATAGCAAACGGCTTTACAGATAATAAATTACCCGCATGAACACCTGATAACGCCCCGATTCCTCGAAAGATTGCTGTGTCACTCTGTCCTGTATGCGGGCGGTGTGATATGCCTATCCATAATCAAAGGACGTCGCCGTGCCCGTGCATATGCTTCAGTCGCTAAAGGTGAATTACTCTCGGTGCGGATAACACTCCCTACTGACATGAAGAATCTATCCACCCAAGAAGTATTAGCGGCGTATTTTTTACGTAGGGGGTATCCCCTTGAGATGTCAGATAGTGGAGGTCTTGCAAAGCATACCCAAATGTTGCGCCAGAACCAAGCATATATTGTCCCAATGTTCTCATGGGCCCATTCGGTCCACCCCCGTATCTGATAATGGTCAATCCACCTTTTGTTGTTTTAGCCTCGTTAATCAGCTATAAAGGAGTGATCTTGCGGGTTGCTACCATATAAGAAGCCCATTATCAATCCTACAGCTAGCCGACATAGAGGTATCAGTAGATGTGGCAGAGGAATGCTAGCGTTTATTCATACAGCCTCCAAGCATCGCTCCCATTTTCCCTAACAGTGTCAGCGCCTGCCAGTATCTAAGCCCCGAGGGGCGTTTGGGTTCTTACATTTGTCAAAGGTGGAGGGGCCTTGAGACCTCCCTCCGGCAGTCGATGGCATTGGCGGCATACTGGCGGTAGTACCACGCTATTCCGCACGTCTGATGGGCTGAAGCAGTACCCTTCCTGCTGTGGACTTAGATACGCCAATGCTTCAAAGGGTCTGCTCGGCTCCACTTCGGCCCGCAAGCCCGGAGATAGTCACGTGCACAAGCCTTCTGGGCTTTCTGTGGTGAACTCAATTTATGAATGGCGCACGACAGCTAAACCGCAGATTGATGTGAGTAAAGCAACTGCATCAACACCTATTATAACGTTCGACGCATTGCTTGTGAACCCCCACTGGTCGGGCGTGGCATGGCCATATCGCCGCATGGCATTCGCTAGCGTCTCGACTCGCGTTTCCGGAAAACCAACGTCTCTCCTAACGACCCCTCAAAAAGATCCATCCGAAACATCACCAACAATCGCCTCCGATATCATTTCGCCCAGAATTACCAACTTGCATCTGCTTTATTGCCTTCTGAGTGCCCTTTGCAACTTCATACCCGTCTTCAGTAGCACCTTGGCTTTGAGCACAGAAGTCTGCATGTGGTCGTCCGACGTCAGTCTTTCTGTGATACCATCAAGGACCATCGGCCGATTCAACATCCAATCCGTCTTGGATATATAATTCGAATGAGGGAACCAAAGTTCACTTACACCCACGCCATCCCGCACTTGACGCCTGCTGTGGTACTTGACCTAGCGACAAGGGATATCAGGCGAAGGTCATTAAGAGAGAAGTTGGAGACTTCGAAGAACGACTACACATATTCGGGAGTCCACAAGACCATTCATCATACCGATGACTGCTGTAATCTCGCCCCCTAGCTTCCAGCCTTTGCCACGATGGAACACTGGTGACGAAAGAGAAGGACTTGATTCTATGAGCGCAGAGGAAGTGACCCGGATTTTTATGCCCCGCAAGGGCGCGTCGCGTACGAACTCAGTATCATCAATGCCTTCCACATCATCATCATCATCGTCCTCTACCTCTGCGTCGACGGCTCCTTCCACCGCCTCTCAAACAAATGGCGACACCCCTACAACCGCTGTCAGCAACAGCGAGCAAGGAGGGTGGGGACCACGGAAGAAGGCAGGTCGGGGGCTGTGGCCAAACTCTAAAGCCGAACCAGTATCAGGACTGTCAACAGCGCGATCTCAAGCCCTACCGACTCCTTCTTCTGGCCAATCCGCTGCCTCCACCATGAATACCGCTATAAATCAGCCCTCTCCAATTTTGCCATCACAAGGGAGACCACAAACGCAACAGAATGGATCGAGAGAAAATCAGCCGTCAACTACAGCCGATTCTCCAGCCATACTAGCTTTACTGCCAATGACGGGCACTTTTGAACGAAAACAGATTGTGGTACCATTCTTCCCAGAAGTATTGAGGATAGGACGGCAGACGAACGCAAAGACGGTGCCTACCGCGGTCAATGGCTACTTCGATTCGAAAGTGCTCTCAAGACAACATGCAGAGGTATGGGGTGACAGAAACGGAAAGATCTGGATTAGAGATGTGAAATCCTCGAATGGGACGTTTGTCAATGGAGTCAGGCTTTCTCCCGAAAACAGGGATTCAGAACCACATGAACTTCGGGAGCAAGACACCTTGGAACTAGGGATTGATATCGTTAGCGAAGACCAAAAGAGCATTGTCCATCATAAGGTCTCTGCCAAGGTAGAGCTCGCAGGTATATACCCAAATCCGCCAAGTTTGCTGGAAATGGACAGTTCAAATGGGGGTAATGTAATTCTTGGAGAACCGATGAGCCAGCAATTATCACAAATGCGGGGCCGAGGAGCCAATCAAGGCCCGTTGGGCAGCAACAGTCGAATGTCCGGCCCAATGAACATGGCCAGCAACAATGCAAATATGATGGGGCCGCACAGGCAGATGAACCTATGGATGGGACCGGTCACGATCGAGCAGGTGGTCAAAAAGCTTACAGTAAGTTGGCGCCGAATAAAGAAGTAGTATACCCTCTAATGGCCTTCTTAGTCCGAACTCAAATCAGCGAAACACCAGTCGCAAGATCTTCATCGCACTGGTGATTTTTTCAACACTCTTCTGAGATTACAGCCCGGCGAGGAAGCTCCGAAATCACCATCGAAAGCCGCGACGGAAGAGAGGCAGACCAACGGCGTCCCTCCACCACCCCAATTAGACCCCATATCACCTTTCTCGCAGCCTCCGGCCCCACCGCCTCAGCAGCCTCTTCCTGAAAAGCCGGGCGTTGGTCGGTCCACCGTTCCCGTTCCAAATACGACAGAATTCCTAAATCAGTCAATATTGAAGAGGATAGATACCGAAAGGTCAACGACAGCGCTCAGCTCTCCAGCACGAGCCGAAAGCGGTCAAATAATATCATTGGTGGAAGCATTGAAGATCAAAACACATGAGCTCGATTCGAAGGTCGACTATATCAAGTCGCTTGAGGTTGATCTAGCACGGGAAAAGCAAAGACGTGAGATCGCAGAGAGGAAGCTGTCAGGCGATCCTCAGGACCAGCTAGATCATGAAAGAAATGGTACGTTAGAAGAAGACGCATTTGAGCCACCTTTGGATTCTATGGAAACAATGGAACATGGTATGCCAAATGGCTATGTTCCAGAAAAGGGGGATGTGGAAGCGCTATCGAGGTCAGCGTCGTCGTCGACGATAAGAAATTCCGAAATTAGCGAACGAGCCACGGAAACCGCATCTGGTCTTGCAGCACGATTGCAAGCCCAATTAGATCTCAGAAACAGAGAAATGAATGAAATGAAAAGGCTCATGGAGTCGTACAGACAAAGAACAGAAGAAGCAGAAGAGGGCCGAAGAAGTTTGGCAGAGATGGTGGAAAACATACGAGCTGGTCGCGATAAGAACGCCATATCAGCTATGAATGATGACGATCCTACTCATATCGACAGTCAGGCCAACGGCAGCATCATGTCGCCAAAATCGGCACAACCACGGGACCTAGACGGCCACCCATCGTCGTCGCAGCTAGCTCACCGTCAACCCAACGGCAGCGCTGCGATAGGGAACTTGCACTCCGAGATCGAAAAGACGGTATCGAACGTCCTGCAGCAGCACCAAAGGGAATGGGGTGGTCCTGCCGGCGGCGGCGGCGGCGGTCGCATGGTGCAAAGCGCACCTTACGTGTCCATGGTCGGCGTCGTACTGATCGGTGTGGGCATCATGACGTGGCTCAATGGCTGGCAGCCAGGTGGCGATAAATGAAGACTCGATTTGATTGGGCTCTGGGCGCGCATAATGTATTTGGTTTGTCGTCGAGCTTAGGGACGCCCATTTGGAGGGAAAGTATTTTGCGGTGGTGTTTGGGGTTGCGCTTTTTCTTGGGGGTGTCCTTCTTGTATTGTCAGTCACGATCGCATTGCGAGGGTTTTTTTTGATGAGATACACCTGCTAGGTTTAGCAATACATATTTATTCCTCTTTTTTTTTCTTTGTGTATGCTAGGGACGGTGATGGTTGGGGTGGTGGCGAGGGTAGAGGGAATGAATGCAGTTTGCTAGATTATGCAACGTCACATTCCACTTGAGAAAAGGATCTGAAGTCCAGCGGGCAGGTTTGTGAGAGTTGCTTCGTTGGTTCGGGAAGATACAGATGAACGAAACTCCATATCTGAATAATGCCATGCAATTTACTATCCTACACACCAGCTTTCGTAATGCTCAAATACTACCTCTAAATGTCTAGCCATCAAGGCGACAAATGTCAATACTGGCAGCACCGTCAACGACTTCATTCCTCATCTCGCATCCTGTGCCTTTCAAGGCGCCAAATCTGTAGCCATGGCCTCGCTCACTGCATACATTTCATGGTTTGCCATATCGTTCTGTCCTCGGTCGAATATCCAATTCAACCAGGCTCTAGTGCTTCTTCATCGGCATACCTTTGCCTCGGAAAATTTCGAATTCTCCTTGGCTACCGCTATCATCCTTGTTCGCAGTCCCTTCTGGGTAGCTCGACCACAGACACTACTGTGCATTCTTCGGCGCTGGTGATGGCACTAGACCGCCTTACGCCAAAGATTCAATGTTGTATATTCATTACAAGCGGAACATGATGATACCGCATCAACGCCTAGCTGTCTTCTTGAGATTCTGCATCGCCTTCACAGCGGCTGCGCGGCGCGGGCGTGAAGCTTTTGCGCTGGCCGATGTATCTTCATTTTTCGCTGCTGGTTTTGAGGGGAGCTCCTTCTTGTGGATGGTAGAAGATGATCTCTTTGCTGGCGTTGGCTCAGTGGCGCCACGTCTCTTAGTACTGAAGGTTTGCTTTGCGCGGGGTTTCGTAGTTGGTTTCACCTGCGTGGGAACCAAATCAGGTACAGCTGGTTTTCCAGCTGCAGATTTCCTCCAACGCTCAGAAGGCTCCCGCCTTGTTGTGTTAGGCTTTCTCTGGACAGCCAATTCGTGCGTTGATGCCTTGGCTGCCTTGTCCCCGCGCTTTCGTGATATTGCGGACCGTTCCCCTTGTGACGGTGTTGCTTGGGATCCTGACTTCAATTCATCGACTTCAAACGGATTAGATGTGAGGTCAGGAGTATTGGTGGAGCTGAAGCGTGGGCTCATTATTGGTGGATATTCAACGGGCGCTATGAAGTACCAGCGCGGTGGTCGTTCGGCTTGCTCCACAATGGCGGCTTTGCGAGCAGCTGCCTTGCGATACTCCTCGTAGGGGGCTACATACTTCGGGGGCCGCTCATGCCTCCATAATGTCCCTGGTATACATCTCCAATCTTCATCCCAAATGCCGTCTCTGTTCCAACGAGACTTCACAATGTCGTAAGCCCTCGAATCGAGATTGGCATTCTGGTCATCGTATTGATTACTCAACCCCATCTTTATCCATTCCCTCTCTTGACAGAAGTGGTAGAGGAATTGATAGCACGGACGTGACATTTGGCGATCTTGGGAATTAATAGTAGATCCTACAGGCTCCTCGTATTCTTCATCAATATAGGGAGGTTGACGTTTCCTCTTGGTTCCCGATTGGCTTCTCTCACCGTCGCTTACAGAATGTGAAGCCTCTACAGTCGGTAGAGAGTCTGGCAGCTCATGTTTCCACATGTCCCCCGGCTGAAAACTCCATTGCTTGTCCCATATACCTTGCTTTGTCCATCTATGCTTTATGTTCGCCCTGGCGGCTTCCTCCCTGTCAAGGGGGCCGTTTTGTTGAACGAGACCCTTGTCTACTGCCGCTCGTATACGGTCCAACTCATCGCGGACCTGGGCATAGAATTGTATACAAGGTATCGAATTACGCAGTTCCCTGCTTTCTTTATCATATAGCAGTGTAGCTGGACTTGGGGGGTTCGATTCTTCCAACGTTGTCGATGCTACTGATGGTACAGGAGGGGGAGATCGGCTGAATCGTCGTCTGGAGAGGTCTTGGCCCGTAGCGGCAAAATCTTCAAGCTGCTTAGCTATACGCTCCACTGGAAGACCTCTGGAGGCTTCGTATATAGCATCGTAGGACATTCTCGTCACAAGTCGCTGAGGGCAATATCGGTGCTGAAGTGCAGCCTACAAGAAGTGGAGTAGAAACAGTATGGTAAAGAACGACTACAACAATAGCGCGCCCCACCGGAAACGGTGATACGGGGAAAGAGGTTTTCTGGATTGATCTTACACAAAGAAGAGAACGCCGGCCCGCTAGCGCGTGCTCAAGTTTCAATCAATTACTTTACTGTACTTTATTTAGACAAGTAAACCCTTCTACTACGGTACCGTTTCCAGGCCTTTCAATTGGTAGTACATGCGCCATAGCAGGGTTCAAACTTCAAATCACGTTTGCGGGCCAACCAAATCCCCTGGCTTTGCAGATTGTAGTAACATTTGGAACGCTGGATACCGTAGAATTGAATAGCAGATCCCGAGGCTAAATTGATTATTCTAGCGCTTGTTCTATTCTAGTGATTGGTGGGTTTTCCCAATATTAATGCTACTAAGCGAGCGGACTGATTTGTAGGATTGAAGATGCTACATAAAGAGACTCTCTGGATCTGGAAACGTGGTGCGATAACCATTGCAGGATCATGGCCACCCTCATTGGACTTGCGTCCATCTGCTCTTGTGGCTTCGGTGGTGTGGTTGATAAAAACCACCTCTTGACGCCATATCTGATACAGGTCTCGTTGCATCTAGTTCTATATCAAGATCATGTCTTCTTTCGAAGGCTGATGTAGGCACATCACCAATAATTGACGGTCATGATGCTAAAAATCGGATGCCCGCAGAAGGCGGCAAAAGAAATCAGCACATCTTGCACTCAAACAGGCAAGCGACGCAAGGCAAACATAACATTCATCTAGCAAGCGCTGAACAGGACTAATTTAGTAAACTTTTCAATTGATCATACCAGTCATGTAGCAGAACGCTTTCGTCGCAAGGATCAGAGCGGTGGTTTTAAGATGCCTTGCTCCCCAGACCTGACCAGTGGGCTCCTCCTTGGTTCTTCACTACTTCCCTGAACATTACATGCTGTCCACGTTGCCCACTTAGGCTCCAATGTCTCCGAGCCGCAAACCACAAGAAATTCGGCGTCCCAACAAGCAAGCCCTATTCTCGCTCATTCCTGACAGCAAGAAAGCTCTCGCAGCTGTTAACGATGAAAACAATAGCCACCTCGTCTCCGTTTCCTTAAAGGACAACATTCCATCCTTTGATATTGGATTTCACATTAATGCCCATAATTCAACTAACACTCTTGCGACCCTGGGCCGAAACGATTGCGACATTTACCTACGGCCATCCAGCATTTCACGAATACAATGCTCCTTTGAAGTAGAGGATTTGAGTTCCGGTATCGTGACGTTCCACGACCAATCACCCAAGCACAACACACGAGTTTCCAGCAAGACGGAATCGAGACCATTTGAAAAAAACCGTTCACCAAGGAAGGTATTGGTATGCTCCAAATTCAACGATATAATCTCGATGGGCGGTATTCATGACAATCTGATTCAATTTAAATTAGAATGGATCAAGAAAGATGACGAAATCGAAGAAATAATCCAGAAGCATCGCGATGTGGTGAAGGGCTCGATCATAAATCCTAGGAAGGCTCGAACGCGAGACCCGACCATAACCACCCTACCTTCAACTATGATGACACCACTGACACCAGATCAGGCTTTTCAAAGGCCAAACGTCTCTTCGTTACGCTATTACAAGCAAAGATCAAGGGTACTCGGGACAGGTGCTTTTGGCACAGTGTGGCGGGCCATAGATGTTGATACTGGCCGGATCATGGCAATGAAGGAAATTCATTGGCAGTCAGGTCCGCAGGCACAAGCATATATCAGCAGAGTGCAAAAAGAAGTCGAATTGATGAGACGAGCAAAGCATGTAAGGCCCAATCTACCGACACCCTCGCTGATGATGCTTACTGCGAGACAGGAAAACATCGCAGATCTGATTGCATCCCAGGGCTGGGAGAAAGAGTCCTGTTCCATTAGGATATTCATGGGTTTAGAAGAGGGAGACTTAGAGGGTCTGATCAATCTTGGCAAATTTACCCCCTTCGGTCGGCCAAAAAGTTGCCTGCACCAAATGCTATCGGCACTGGATTTCCTTGATTGTAAAGGCATTGTCCATAGAGATGTCAAGCCTGGCAATATCTTATGCAGCCGCTCCTCGGAAGGATTCGATTACCGATTCCGACTAGCAGACTTCGGTGTCAGCAATCTTGCGAAATTCGCCTATTCTTATCAAGGAACAAATTGGTACATGGCTCCCGAGATGTTGAGACTCAAAGACCAAACTGATTACGACACCACCAACAAACAACAGCAAACGCCCAAGGTCGATATTTGGTCTCTCTTCATTACCATCGCTTACGCACTCAACGCGTGCAGTTACCGCGAAATGCCCAAGAACAACGATAACGAAATTCTCGACGCGGCACGGGAAGTTTGTGAGGATCTCTGGATGTCGCAATATAGTGCGATGGTAATCAAAGACCCTGTCCATCGGGCATCTGCTCTCGACATGCTCAACCAACATTTCAAGGGGGTTGGAGCTTACGATCGCAGCATCAACCTAGAAAAGCTTGATAACTATGATGAAATTTTCATGGATCCTCGGCACCTCAAGAACATACAGAACGCACAGCAACCCCAGAAACGTCCACAGTCTAAGCAGGCTCGCCATCCTTTCGAAATGCATCCGTACAAAAGGATCGAGAAAACGCCATCATCAATGCTCATCAAGAACCGGCCAAATCACACTTGCTAACTCTTATTATCCGCGGGATGCAACGCTCTCGGTGTTGCCACCCTACATACGCTTCATCTGGATTAAAGGACGATCATCTTGGGCTACCAAATTCTGAAAGTCAGACAAAATGCGGCGTTCCCATCTATATATTCGAGTCTTGTTTCGCTTTTTTCACGATTGACAGCGCTTTGTTGCATTTTGTGATTTGATATAGTAACGATGTATGAGTATTATAGAGTGGCAGGATGCAGAGTTTTGCAGGAGGAACGTGGGCCTTTCATGATCATGACGCTTTTCCGATGTTTACAAGAATGTACTATATAATGTTTTTAACAAGTTGTTAGACCAGACTCCGGCGCACATAGTCTGGCGCCGCTGTGTGTGTTAACGTGCCGATACGAATGTCGTCGGAGTACATGAAACCAGAGGATTTCAGCATCGTCGTTTCAAGCTTCGAGGTCATAATTCACTGATAGCGACCCCTCAACCCACGCATCCCCCGCGAACATCAAAGGCAAGACCATTGTCGTTCGTAGGGTAAAAGGACACAGAGATCTATAGCCCCATAGATCATGCGATGTCTCAAACCATGCTTTGATATTCAAGCGTGTCACTCGCGCCTATCTGATTGGATTTGGGGACGCTTCGTGGCCAAGTTTCTAGATCAGGTTGTATACTCACTGAATGTACACTTGCACCGACAAGCAAGCTATCGACATAGCGCACCTGCTCACACGAGGAAGCGCCTTTAACATTGACATAACAATCCTTGGGTAGGGGGGTGGGGGGGGGCGTGTTGTTGATGGATCATCATTGCAATGGCAGTAACATGTTGAACTATAGGGATATAGAAGGCTATGAATAGAGCGTGTGGATGTCGGCTTTGTGGATGTGGCTGTATTGGACTGCGTGTGTTGTGACGGTGTTATGGAGGCATTGATCTGTAAGAGTCGAATCTTTGCTTACATCATCGCGATGACAGGTGAGAGAAGGCGAATACTCTTGGGAAGTGTCGCCTGGAATATTGACTGTTCTGTGTTGCAGAGATAAATATGATGCGAACTTCGGTTTTCGGTGATGGATGTAATGTCTTGCTGATTTTGATGATATCGATGATACCGATAATATTGATAGTGTTCGTGAATTGAATAGTCTGATTTCCCTTACAGCGTATGCTCCGCACGAATATTTCCACACTTTTCTGAAGAGCTGAACAGCCTCGTCGAAGACGCAGAGGGCCTTCACGCTTTCGCCCCTTTAATCGCCGCTTGATGCGTGGCAGAGTCCAGCATCGCCTGCGCCTCCTCCATAATCCCCACCCCATTACTCGCTCCAATACGCTCTGCACCCGCTTGCATCATGGCGACACAGTCACTCACCGTCTTCACCCCTCCAGATGCCTTAACCTTCATCCCGTCACCAACTACACTCTTCATCAGTCTCACATTCTCTGACGTCGCGCCCTGGCCATTGAATCCTGTACTCGTCTTCACAAAGTCTGCCTTTGCCGCTTCGGCAACCTTACAACCTGCTATGATCTCATATCGAGATAGCTGTGATGTTTCCAAAATCACTTTTAGGATGATGGGAGGAGGGGCGACGTTTCGGACAGCTGCTACGTCCGCGAATACCTCTGAGTGATGTGCTTTTTTGAGGAATGACCTGTTGATGACCATGTCGAGTTCTCCCGCTCCTGCATCAATGGCTTTTGCTGCTTCGCTGCCTTTCATTTAGGGCCCGTTGCAGGCGCTCCAAGCAGGGCGGAGAACAAGAACACCTACGCAGCTTTCTGTGATGGTGACTGTGTCCCTTCGTGAAACCCTACTACACAAGCTACGTCGACCCCGCTGTCTTGGAGATTCTCAACAGCCCGCGCGACCCATTCTAGTCGTACGCAGACAGACTATGTGGGTAATTAGCCCTATCAGAAGTGAACGAGCTCTCTAGTCAAGCAATGTTTCTCACACGATTAATTAGTTCGAGGAATAGATCAGCATACCTTGAACCTGTACTTCCGAGCCTCTGCACATAGCCTATCTATATCCTCTTGGGTGGCCCCAAGCTTCAGAATGGTGTGATCGATAGTTCTAGCGAAGGCTGCACTGCCAATCGTAGGCGCTTGGTATTCTCGCAATGCACCCGGTAGGGCTCTCTCGGCGTTATTGATGATGAGATCCCATACATCCTGCGTATGCTACGTCTGACTGTTATTAAGCAGACTCTGTCGTCTCGGTCGTTGCGATAAGATCAGGGGCATCCCCAAACTTACATCTTTATATTCGGGGAGAAGCTTGGGCATCGTATCATTAGTGAGTAGATTACTGACAGAGGAACCCTCGTGCCCTCATGCCTGTTGTAGCGATCTTCATTATTTACATCGTGGACGGCGACACGAGCATCACTAACCCCTTTAAGGACCTTATTCTAGAACTACTGGGGCTTATGACGTCAACTACTCTGGCGTGATGCGAAATGCGTATCATGTACGTGGTCGAGGTTAGATTAAAGTTAATCGCCCTCCTCGGGGATCTTCTCCACTATCAAATGGCGTTATCACACAATATTTGCCCCAGAAACCTACTATTGCAGCACGCCTTTTACTCCAACGGTAGACCAGAAAAAGCATGGAGTGCGAACCTCTTAGATATATTGGCGGTTGCCGGCTGACAAAGTTTGACTTTGGACATCGAGTCCCATAGTCCTGACGCTTCAGCATAAGGTCCTAAGATCTAGAAATGCCACCCCCTTTGCTCATAGCCCTCGATTCCGAAGGTCACATCCATCTAGTGATTGGCTCGAATCCATTGGCCAGTGCCAGATGCGCGAAGAGCATTGAAGCGGGTGCGAAGCCAATAGTCATTGCCCCAGAAGATGCAGACGTCCATTATGTTCTAGCGAAGCAAATCGAGGATGGAGATGTCATCTGGGAGAAGAAAGTATTCGAAGATGCCGACATTTCAAGACTTGGAAGGGACGAAGTTGATAACGTGGTCGACGCAGTGTTTGTAACGTCTGGCAGGAAGGGTACCCCAGGTACGTCTGAAGTCATTCCCATAACGGACTGTATCTTGAACCGCCGAAGCAGGCACACACATCTCAAGCCTCTGCAGACGCATGCGAATACCAGTCAACGTGATCGACGCTCCCAACCTATGTACCTTCACCCTTCTCTCTACACACAACGACGGACCTCTGCATATAGGCATCACCACCTCTGGCAAAGGTTGCAAAGTTGCGTCGAGGGTACGACGAGAAATCGCTTCATCTTTGCCAGCCAACTTCGGCGCCGCGATAGAACGCCTAGGTACAGTACGGCGCAGAATCATTGAGGAAGACCATCGAACTTACCAAGCCCACGAGGCATCTGCGGAGGCGGATGATGACGATTCATCAGCACAAAGGTCTACCTTCAATACGTTAGTGTCCGAATTTGACCAAGACGCCGCGAAGACACGCCGCATGCGCTGGCTGACCCAGATATGCGAGTACTGGCCTCTGAAACGACTCGCAACAATTACAGACGGCGATATTGAAACTATCCTTAAATCGTACACTACAGCCAGCGACCTCATCCCGCCATCTCTCAATGCTACTGACCTGGATGGACGCAGTCGCCCGAAAGCGCAGATCACGCTCGCGGGCTCCGGACCCGGAAATCCTTCACTTCTCACCCTAGCAACCCACCGCGCGATCCAAAACGCCTCTGTCATCCTGGCAGATAAGCTCGTCCCTGCGTCTGTGCTCGAACTTATCCCGCGCAGGACTCCCGTCCACATCGCTCGCAAGTTTCCCGGCAATGCCGAAGCAGCCCAAGAGGAACTACTCTCTCTCGGCCTCGAAGCGTTGCAGAAAGGTCATACCGTGTTGAGGCTTAAGCAAGGGGACCCATACATCTACGGTCGCGGCGCAGAGGAGTATGCTTTCTTTCGTGAGAAGGGGTACACGCCCATAGTTCTGCCGGGTATCACGAGCGCCCTTTCGGCGCCGTTATTCGCCGCTATCCCATCAACGCATCGCAACGTGGCTGATCAGGTCCTCATATGTACGGGTACCGGACGAAAAGGCGCTGCGCCTGATCCGCCGCCGTACATACCTAAGCAGACTGTGGTCTTCCTGATGTCATTGCATAGGCTTTCTTCGCTCATCGATGCATTGACTGGGGCTGCTCCTGCCATTGACCCAGAAAACAGACCTAAACCTTGGCCACGAGAGACACCCTGTGCGGTCATCGAGCGAGCTTCTTGTCCGGACCAACGCGTGATTCGAAGCACACTGCAACATGTTTGCGCAGCAGTCGAGGAAGAAGGCAGCAGACCTCCGGGTTTACTCGTTGTTGGATGGAGCTGCGAGGTCTTAGTGGATATGAAGGGAAAGGGGAGATGGATCGTCGAAGAGGGTTTTCCAGGTTTTGATGCGCTGGACCAAGAGGTAGGATCTGTGGAAGCTTTAATAAGAAAAACGCATATGGGTGAGGAGTCAATGAATAAGACGTTGCTGCATAGCGACTGAAATTGATCGACGGTGACTCATGAGATTTGGTCGGTCATGTCCTGTAAATATGCTACAGTTGACTTTAATGCAATACCTCATAGTCGTTGTCAGGCATTGACGATTTTCATCGTGTGCTCAAGTCTAATGTCACGCTCAGGGGTGGAATCTCACCACGCTTGCCGAACTCTGGGCGGAGAAGCGCTTGCTCTGCGCTCTAACAACCACCATCCAGCAGTCTTCATCCCGTCTGACATCTACCCCACTTTTGACACTCCCAAGCTTCGACATCTAGGCGTGACCTGCTCGAGCTTCCCCGCAATTGAGCCTCTAACCAACCCCAAGCGATGACCTACTAACCCTTGATACTCACACACCTTCGAGGCTGCAACACAGGGCTGCATTGACAGCTTCGCTTCTACTCTGTGACCCAGCTCCACGCCAAACCCTTCACAATGCCCGCACAACGGCTCCTCCGTTGTCCTCAGGCATCCTCTCTCTTCCTCCGCACCCTCACCACCACCTCCGCCCATCAACGCACCCCCACTCTCGGGGACGTTACGCCCAATGGCGCCTCCGAGTTCGACAAACGTCAAGCAGAATTCCGAAATACAGTTCGCGAAGCCGAAAAGGCCAAAAGGGAACAAGATAGTCAGTCATCAGTGCATGTCTCCAAAACCCCCACAGCACCCTACAATGCCGTCCATGGCGCAGCTCCCACCGCTCCCCCAGCGAGCGATACGAGCTCCGCTTCCTCTGATATTGGCCATGTGGCTTTGGGCTCACTGTCTACGCATGATACAGAAGCCGCGCGCCAGAACGCATCACAGCACGAGACGAGCAAGCGGAAGGGGGCGCTGAGTAGTTTGATCTACGGTACGCACGAGGGTCAGCAGATGGATCAGGAGATTGAGAAGAGCTTTAGTCAGGTACTGGCGAGGGGGAAGTATGTGCACAGCATTGTACTTCACAGTGTGAAGCCGGATAAGGTGGATGAGTATGTCAAGCTGGTGGGAGATTGGTATCCCAAGGTTGCAGCCACACCAGAGAACCACGTACATCTGGTCGGGAGCTGGAGGACCGAGGTAGGAGATTGTGATACATTTGGTAATACCCTCCTCCTTCGCAATGACCCGAAGAACAGCTGACCATGAAAGTGCACATATGGGAATACGAGCGCTACCACGGCTACCACGCCTCCCTCCACTCCATCCAACACCACCCCTCCTTCCCCGCCTTCGACACCTCCCTCAAAAAACTCATAATCCACAAACAAACCTCGCTAATGCAAGAATTCTCCTTCTGGCCCACCACCCCCCCGCGCCAACTAGGCGGCCTCTTCGAACTCCGCTCCTACACCCTCCACCCGGGAAATCTGCTAGAATGGGAGACCCACTGGCGGCGCGGCCTGAACGCACGGAAGGAAGTCATGGAGGGTGTGGGCGCCTGGTTCGTGCAGGTGGGCGATTTGAATACTGTGCATCATCTGTGGCAGTTTGCGAATTTGGAGGAGCGCAAGGCGAGGAGGGAGATGTCGTGGGGGGTGGAGGGGTGGGGCGATACGGTGCATAAGACCGTGCCGTTGATTCAGACGATGAAGAGCCGGATCCTGATCCCGATGCCGTGGAGTCCTGTTGCTTGAGCGGATATTGTAGAGTTTACAACAATACGTTGACTGGAGGAGCGAGCGACGAGCGACATTTTTGCGGCTGTGGTCTCAAGCTATCTATTCGGTGTATTGTTAGACGAGGTAGCAACTGTAAATACCAAAACGTGGAAATCTGTCCCTATCCTATCGTCCACCTCACAGATGCTGAGCCTAAGACCGTCTACTCACACACATCCATCCTGCTGAGAAGATTTCCGACAATACTTACTTACTTAGTTAAACCTCACCTACGCGTTCTCAATCTGGTTCGAGTTTCCTGACACGAGGGTTCATACATTAAAGCCTAAAGTGTATAATTCACCGTGCATAGCTATCTACCATGTTTGGCCAGTTTCAACCATGGGAAGAGTAGGGTTCATAGTTCAAATCCCGTTGCTATGCAGCTCGTCAAAGACAATAAACAAATCAGCTCTTTGAGGAAATGCTACTTACCTACCCACAGCTGTTGTTTTACTCATAGAACACCGAGGTTGCTCTTGAACTCCAGTGCAGCATGTGAAATGAGGAGTTGGAACGCGAACGAAGAGATCGAGATGTATTGTATTACCAAGGACGTAAAATTAATGCAACGTGCTATTTATTGTACAAGTGCTGTTAGCTATAGCAGATGACCTATTCGCTGCTGATAATGCGAAAGTGCAAAGTGAAAGTCCTAATGTGCCTTGACAGCATTATCAGCAACCGGCTGAATCCTCGCCATCATCTCCTCCTTCGTGATAAGATGATCGATCCTCTCCAACAAGCCCAGCAAACTCCTCATGCTCCCGCTCCACTCATTGAGCACCTCATCCGCATCTCTCGTCTTCGCAAAAGTGACAACTCTAGCGGGCCTGTCAATCTTGGCATACACCGTCTTCGCCGTCACCAGCGAGCTGATATAACTCTCCGTCTCGTCCTCTTCCAGATCCAACAGTTGCGTCAGACGGTGCATCTGGATGCGCGTGTAGTACTTGGCCACGACGCGGACGTTGTGTTCGATGACGCGCTTGCGGAGATCCTGCCAGCGTGTTTGGGCCTTGGGGTCTTCGGGGTCTTCGGTGGCGGAGAAGACGTCGGTGGAGCAGAGGTGGGGGCCGAAGCGGTCGGAGACGATGGGCCAGCGCATGATTTCGGGGATGGTGAAGGTTTTGAGGAGTTCTTTTTCTACGGGGACGAGGGAGTTGCGGATGTCGGTGTTGATGCGGTGGAGGAGGTCGGATTGTTCGTTGTCGTGGGGGGCGAGGAGGACGTAGTAGATGACTCGTTGGAGGACCTGGTGCTGGTTAGATGACGGAGCTTGATGGTGAAATTGTACGTTGATCGAGGATCGCTTACTGCATGGAGCTGCTCTGGGTTCTCTTCGACTGACTCAGTGTCCAGAACTTGCCGGTAGTGTTTGCACGCATCTAAATATTTGTCCTCATGCTTGGCTAACGTGATCTGTTGCTCGTAGTACCGTAGCTTCAGGTCGGTAACATCATCTTCCTTTTCGAGTGGCGGATCATCCATACTCCGGTTCTTTTCCTTCTCTTCCCGCTCCTTCTTGTCTTTCTCTATCTGTTCTGGCGTCCTCTTTGGTTTTCTCGAGAAGAATTTGGTACCGATCTTTCGACTTAGAATACCAGCTTGTGTCCAGTCCCCTTTCTCGATGCACAAGTTCACTTGCTCTAGGATGAACTCGGTCTTTTCCCTTCGCTCCATAGAGCCGAAGGTTTCCACTTGTAGCTCGCATAGAATGTCGGCTGCTGCATTCAGGTCGCCTTGATCTTTCTTCATGTCTGAAAGTATTCGTGTGACTCTCGCCCGTTCCACCTCGACGAAAATCTACACGTTCATATTAGTGTCAGAATCGAGCCCTTACACCGGAGTGGCCCACTTTGCCCTCTGTAACCGTTCGTAGTGTTTCAATCAGTGACAGCTTCTTTTCGGAGTTGGGTGCTTCGTTGATAAAGGACATGGCGACCTGAACCATCTTCGTCGTAGCCTGTTTGAGCTGGCCATGTTTCTTCGAGAGCAACAGTATCTGCTCGCTCAGTAGTCCCCAGTCGCCGGATTCCTTCGATATTGTGATTATGGCGACCAATAATCTTGAGGTTGAAGCGAGATCTGATGCCTATGCAAGAAGACGTGTCAGACAAAGAGCCTTGCCATTCGGGCACATCTAAGATCTGACCTGCCGTGTGTGCTTTTCGAGGGATGATAGCTTCTCCAGTGCTGCTGTCACATTTTCCTAAAGCCCTGGGTGTCAGTGCTTGAGTTGAGCCGCGGTCCAGGCTTTCGTTACCTTGGCAATATCTTGAGCCTCTGGTATCTGCTTGTCTGTTTCTTTTGTGTAGTCCTTTTCGGGTTTGAAAAGCTGCCCGTCGGCCATGATGATAGAAGCAGTTCAGTCCGATGGTCGTCCCTCGACGGTATGTATGTGATCGATCTATCAAGTTGCTGGAGTCGCTATATCCTAGCAGTACTTATTTGTCTTGAAGCTCGAGATTAGCGCCAAGATTCAAGCGCGAATGTCTAGCGCGCTAAATATTCTACGCGCCGCCTAAGCACTTCCAATATATAACATGGAGAAACCAGGTATGTGCCTCGTTCCGAAAGCTGAATCTGATGTTGATTTTAGCTCAAATTGAACATAGGCGGACCTAGCTACATTCATGGAAAAGAATCACTGTTCGATCTTTTCCATGCATTTAGCTAGTCTCAGGCTAAATTTCTGAGGAGACTCCTCTGTTTGACAGCATATCAAGCCGAAGTCCAGCTGCTTTTCGGACCACAGAAAGCGTCAGAACCAGAGACTTGACCGCCTTCAAAGACGGCCTTCAAACAAAGGCATTCAGAATAAATCTTGCAGAAAAGCCTTAGTCTCTATTGGGGAATAACCACACTCTCAGGGGAGCTCATACGTCAAACTCGATAATGAAGGCACCCATCAGACTCCATGGAGCTCAATTTATACGCTCTTTCTGGCATATCAAGTAAAATATAATTTTGCTACCATTCACGGGAGGTTCATCCTACGTTTTTTGGCTTGTGTGTCCGTATAACACCCGTATTGCACAAGTCTTTGACTGGTGGAGCGCCCGAAATTAACCTCGCTCACGCCAGGATAGAGGTTTTTCGCTTACAGGTAGTTCTCGTAAGAGGTCATTATAAGGAAGCTGTCCCAAAGAAGTTTACAAGATTGCTGGTGCAGCACACGTATTGAGGTTGTATATCGTCGCAACTACCATTTTGCGCAGAATGTCCATACGTCTGTTAATAGCGCTCCTGTTGATGGTCCGGCTGGGAACCGCACGATATATAATGTATCTGACAGGGTCTGGAACTTTGAAAACCCTCTGATTGATACTCTGCTAAAGGCCTTGTAGGCAACATGATGTTATGCCCAAGATATCTCTTGTAGCAGATATCACACATGTTGCTCTCGCCTTCATGAGTCCTGCATACTTCAATCAAGAGGAGGCGTCCGCCTTCCCTCTTTTTACTACAGTCGAGAAAGCACGGTCAAGATTTGCCCATGGTACGGCTATTATGATAGCCATTGGGGGCTGGGGGGATACCGAAGGTTTCGAAATTGCCGCGACTAGCGATGGCAATCGTAAGCTGTTTGCAAGTAATATAAAGAACATGGTGGACATTACTGGGGCAGACGGTACGCTCTTTATAAACTTTCACAGTGCTGGAGGGTTACCGTCTAATTTTCGACAGGCATTGATATTGACTGGGAGTACCCAGGGTAAGCAGCCGGGCCTTCACCAGTCTTGTATAATGAAGCCATGCTGTGATTGACCCTTTGATAGCGGAAACGGCGAAGACTACAAAAAGAATCCAAATACAGAAAAAGCCTGGGAAATTGACGCTTACCCATTGCTCCTATCAGAAATCCGGTCAGCCTTAGGTCCTCAGGAGATAATGTCAGCTGCTGTCCCGGGCCTTCGTAGAGACATGCTCGCCTTCACAGAGGATACAATCCCATTGATAAGCGCATCCTTAGACTTCTTCAACGTTATGACATACGATCTAATGAACAGAAGAGACAACATCACTAAACACCACACCGGCATCACGTTATCCCTGGACGCTATCAACGCCTACGAGGAAAGAGGTCTCCCTACCGGAAAATTGAACCTCGGCTTCGCGTTCTACATAAAATGGTATAAAACCGCTGTTAATGGCGGATGCGAACAGAATCCCATCGGATGCAAGACGGCATTGATGGAGGATCCCCTCACCGGTGCTGATTTGGGAAAAGCTGGGGCCTTTTCGTGGCATGATCCCGTTCCTGAGGAGCTGACAGCCTCGTATGAGAGGGCGATGGCGCATGGCAAGTACGATAGCGAACACGGAGGCCACTACTATTGGGATTCCGAGGAACAGCTTTGGTGGAGCTGGGATACACCCGATGCCATAGCGAAGAAATTCCCAGCGATCATGGAGGAGAAGAAGCTGGGGGGTGCTTTTGCGTGGGGCCTGGGCGAGGACGCTGATGACTTCGTTCATCTCAGGGCGTTGACGGCGGAGATGAAGAAGTACGAAAGGGTACACAAGGGGTTGTGGAAGTCCACGGCTAGAAAATCGGGATCCTTTGGAAGGCCATCACCTCAGGACGAATTATGAGTATTGGTAGTTGTTGCTTCAAATCAAGCTAATTCTGGATAATTTCAATCACTCCCACGGCGAACGAACGAGTCATCCCCGCTTTCAACAGCATCAGTACGATCTACTGAAACGAATTCAGATCCCATGTTCATTATCTTCGAGAATTGGAGGGTTTCGGTCACTAGTTGATCACCACAGAACATCCATACTACCAAAGAGAGACAAGCTGCGAGCTTTACCTTAAATGTCATTCTTGGAAGCCCGCCATTGTGAAGTTTTGGGGGGGTTAGCGGCCATGACTTGCCAATGGGGTGGTATCAACACTACGACGTCTGGCTTATCAAAGCGTCGACCATTCTCTCCCCTTGACTGGTCGCTGTCCGAGCACTCAAATTGTTCAATGTCCCGAAACGTTGAATTTGGAGGAGTCAATGACGAGAGATAAGGATAACGGTTTGGCCTCTTCACAATACATGACACATGTGGTAACCCCATAGGGGCGAGGGTATCATACATATCTATACAAATTCACTTCCATTGCAGCCTGTCAGTAGTCATCTGCAATAACCTTCCGCTTATGCTTTCCCTTCCTCGGCTTCGTACTCAATCCAGCCTTTGGTTCTCTGGGCACAGCAGCCTCTTCCACATCCTCCATGTCCTCAGCGCCAGCATCAAGGATGTCTTGAGATCGTGTTTTAACTTTCTTTAGACCAACGCGTATATTTCGGGAAACTCTGGTCTTGGCACCAAGCGCCCATAAGTCTCCCCACTTGGATTTGCGGGCATCACGGTACGCTTGCTTGCTGAAGGACCTGGGCACGGTCCATCGCTCTATCGTGCCCGAAGGCGTGCAAAGATCCAGAACGACATGTCCACGTCGCTTTATTGGTGGGAGGATGGCGCGGGGCAGGCTCAAAGTACTGGGTCCCAAGAGGCCGGACTGGTCACCCTTGATTTGTTCATCTGCAGATTCACTATCAACGCCCACCTCCTCGTATCCTGCAAATGCAGCCTCCGTAGCGGGTTGGCCTTGGAGGATATGATCCGTCTGGCGTTGATCAATGCCTCGTTGTAAAGCTACATAGCTGAACGAGATATCTTCATGATTCCGATCGCGACCTCCGAGGATACGCTGTAAATAAGGAGGGCGAATGTAGCGTTGTGAAAAATGGCAGTAATCTTTCCTACCTTGACTTCTGCCGGCGGTAATGTACATGGGGCATTTTCCATGGTTGGTGCAGGGAGCAATGATCATGCCAGTCTCTTTGGGTCCATAGCGGTTTTCGGAAGCATCTTCAATGGTGTGCTCGACATCTTCGGCGCCTGGAGATGCAACATGATACTTCAGAAGCGTTTCTCTCGCACCAGCTATCAGCTCAAAGCCTCGGGGTACACCTTTTTCAATCAAGGCTAAAACCCCTCCATTGGGATCGAGTAAGGACCAAAAGTTCTGCACTTGGTTCTTACGCATATAGTCTTCTTTAAAGTTCCATAGGGTATGAGGTGCGAGAATGACATCGTACTGCTTTCGAGGTTGAGGATTATTACTTTCCAGCGAAGGATGATCCCTTGATGGGTCGTAGTCTGGTAGACGGGGAATGAACGTCGTATCGTCCAACAGATGGCTAGCACGATTCCGTAGAGCAGCTGACCCTGTTACCACGGTCGACTTTCCGTAAGGTACAGATTCGCCAAGCAGCGCTTTGCCAGGATGCATGAGCTCCCACTCCGCCCGGAGCATCTCCCTCCAAGCAAGGACGCCTGCTCCCCCAGCACCAGCGTCTAGAACACGAGGACCGTCCGGCTTCTGAATTAACTCACGGAGCCATTTGGATCCTAAGCGCTTGCGGATCTCGACCAAGGTACTCATGATAGTCACATAAGCTCCAGGCATAATCGCAGCCATGTAAACATTACCTTCCATTTCACCCATATTAGGTTGAGAAGCCAACAGTGCAATCGGTTGTTGCTTCAGATTCGGCCGTGAAATAGTCGCTGTAGAATTCGGCAGTCCTGGACCACCAAATGTTTTGTGGGACACTTCCGCCAATTGCTTGTTAGAGGCATCTGATAACAGAGCCGTGACCGGGTCGACAACGGTATCCTTAGGTATCTGAATGGTGGCGGGTGAAGTACCATACCGACCAGCCGCCGTCAACGGGTGTGTTCTAAGAGAATCCCCATTTTCGGATTCATTGCTCTCCTCCACAGCATCATCAACGTCTTCGTCCTCACGTAGGCGACTTTCAAGTATAAGATCATCTTCTAGCATTTCCTCGTCAACGGCTTCTTCAGGCTCTAAACCATGATCCTCGCTAGGCTGAGGCTTCGCGGATGTAGCAGCAGCAGCAAGATGCAAGTATGCTGTCATACGACCTTGAAATTCCTCGTCCGTTCCCAATTCTTCCAATTCTACCGTATCCTCAGCTTCCACGTCCTCTTCCATTTGGCCCTCCTCGAACACGACTTCTTCAAGCTCGCCATCGGCATTCTCTCGCATGAGGGCATTGCCTGGCAGCCCTTCCTCTTCAATTCCCCCTAGCAGGTCGACATCTTCTGGTAACGTGGTAGCGATTGGTGGACCATATAGCCTTTCATAAATAGCATATTCCTCGGACGACAGAAAATCTTCTGGTAGGGTTTCTCCAAAGGTCTGTCGTGCCTGCCGTACTATCGTTTCGATTTGTGCTGGCGTCCTCGATGTTTGTCTCTCATGGAGCTCGCCATGCTCAACAGAAGCTCTGAGTACTCGCTCGGTGGTGAAGTTGCGTCGGCGAGGCCGCAGTCCTCCCTGATTGCCGTATTGATTCCGTAGCGTACCTCCATGTCTAGGTATTCGAGCTAGTGGAACATGTCCTCTAACCAGGAAAAACTGCAGCTGAGACAAACATGACTGGCATATTCGCTGTCTTGGAAGAAAAGGGCGCATACTAGACCTATGTCAACACCATGCCTCAAATCGAAGGCGAGGTCATTGAACATCCAATTATAGGTGCTCACCAAGTCGACTAGCGCCAAGAGTCGATATCTTATCGCGTTCGGAAATCCTGGAGTGCACCAGCACCCCACGATTCTACATACTTACCGAGCCTTCTCCTTTGTTATTTATGATGGCTTCCAAAGCGACTAGATTCCGTTGCCTTTTCTCTCCTCCTTTCCCCGCCGTCCGCCCTTCCCTCCACACAACCCGCAGTTTCGCCACCGCAGTCTCCGAACCCACCGAGCCCACCGCCCCTCTCACATCTACCACCCGCCGTTCACCCACAACCTTTCACGACCGTCTTAACGCTGGACCATCTCTTCAAGACTTCACGTCACCTCCCTTGCCCGAAGATGAAGCCCCGTCAATCCGTACCGCCATGGTTGGGCCCGCAGGCAAGCAGAAAGAGATTACACGACTGCCAAGCTGGCTGCAAACCCCAATACCTAACAACGCGAATTACAAAAGCATAAAGCGAGACTTGAGAGGGCTAAATCTACATACGGTGTGTGAAGAAGCCCGATGTCCTAATATTAGCGATTGCTGGGGAGGGTCGGACAAGAGCGCTGCCACAGCCACGATCATGTTAATGGGCGACACCTGCACCCGAGGCTGTCGATTCTGCTCCGTCAAGACCTCAAAGGCCCCACCACCCTTAGATCCTCACGAGCCCGAGCATACAGCCGAAGCCTTGAAGCGTTGGGGCTTAGGGTACGTAGTACTCACATCCGTCGACAGAGATGACCTAGCGGATGGCGGCGCGAACCATTTCGCCGAAACGATAATCAAGATTAAGAGCAAAGCGCCTGGCATGCTTGTCGAGGCCCTGACAGGTGACTACGCCGGCGATTTGCCCATGGTCGCCAAAGTCGCCACCAGCGGTCTTGACGTCTACGCGCACAATGTCGAAACCGTCGAAGAACTCACCCCGACCGTTCGCGACCGGAGGGCAAAATTCCGACAGAGCCTGAGCGTGCTCAAGCATGCCAAAGAAGCCAAACCAGGCCTCATCACCAAAACCTCCATCATGCTCGGTCTGGGCGAAACGGAGCAGCAGCTTTGGGAAACCTTGCGGGAACTGCGCAATGTGGACGTCGATGTCGTGACCTTTGGACAGTACATGCGTCCCACGAAGCGTCACATGCCCGTTCATACGTATGTCACGCCTGCGACTTTCGAGATATGGCGTCAGCGAGCGCTGGATATGGGGTTCTTGTACTGTGCCAGTGGGCCGTTAGTCAGGAGCTCGTATAAAGCCGGGGAAGCCTTCATTGAAAATGTCATCAAGAAAAGGGCGAGGATGAGTCAGAGCGCGTTGGCGGATGCGGAGATGGCGGGGAGTATTGACGGTACGATTAACGCGTGATATAGGTGGTAAATTGGGGCATTTCAAAAGGCGTTATGATTAGGGGCGTATCTTGATGCATTTCAGGAGCACGTATCTACAGCCAGCTATTCCGAAGCACTCTTCAACAGTGTTCTGCTCGTTGGTAATCTTGAGTGGCTTGCTGTGAATACTCGAGACGCCTACCTAGAAAATAGGAGGATTCGGATTAGACCTTTGGTATCATTGAGCAGCCATGTCCATGGACTCAGAGCAAAGCAGGTCGGTACCTTATGATACTGATAATGTATCCATCATCCCACAAATCACCCATAGGATGGTTATGGCTAAAGACACATTTGGAGACGAATGAGCAATCATGATAACATGCCTGCAACTGAGGTGGTGTCAGAACGTAGATGAGACAATACCGTACATCATACATAAGCCTCCCACCGAATCATTACCACTATCTCCCGTTCCCTTCCACACCAGTCCGCCGAGTCTGAATTCACTCCATCAATGCACCATGTAATGAGGACATACGTGGTAAACAGCATTGGATATCATCGCAAAGCCTACAAAGCGAACGGATGCCTCGTCCCCAAGACCGTGCCCACACCCCAGACACACCCACAACCAACTAACCACAATTAAATATTCCAAACCACTCATTAGATAATACCTCTCTCCCCACCAACTTCCCAATTAAAGAATATGCCTACGCCCTCTCCCTCATAAAAGAAGACCTATCCCCATCAATACCATCGACCGCCGTCTCCTTGTCTACGACAAAGCTGCCCCTATCTCTCGTATTCTTCTTCCTCCCAAATCTCCCAACACCACCGCCACCGCTTCCCTTTGACTTCCTGCCGCCTGTCATCGAGGCGGCGCCGCCGGCGCACAGCATTACCATTGCGAGGAAGTAGCAGGCGACTGCCGCCCACATGAAGCCGAAGTTGTAGGGTCCGAGCCTGGCGGTCGTACCGTTTGAGCGGAAGTTGTTGCGGCCTTTGACGTATGCTGCACTATGGGATGGAATCATGTTAGAAAGGAGAGATGGGATGATTGATCGTGGAGAGGACACAAGGGTGGAAAAATTGGGTAGCCTACGTCATCAGAGCGGCGGTGATGGTTTGAAAGAAGAGCGCGACGGAGCAGAGTGCGCTGTCGGCGAAACTGACGATTTTACTGCAGATGGCTAGGATGCCGAGGATGAGGGCGCAGGCGGCGAAGAAGCCGCCGATGAGGACGAAGGCGAACATGAAGCGCGTTAGGTAGTAGTACTGATGTGTACTGCCGTGTTCCATTAGCAAAATTATACTGCTACGACGTACAAGCGTTGCAAGGGCAGTTTTTTCCTTGCATACCCGACAAATTGCTTTGGTACACCCTTTTCGGAGCCAAAGTTCCTAGGGGGATCGAAGGCGTATGCTGGATGTACTTTCGGACACATGTTGTGTCCGTCTGTGACTCCGCATGCATTCCAGAAGGTCCATCGTGTCGAAGCTGCTGCGCCGGGGATGCCGGAGGTGTCGGCTTGCAGGAAGTAGAATTTATTGGCAGGATTGTGGTCGACGGCACCGGCGATGAGGACGAGGAGGGTTAGGAGCAGTCCGCCTGCTATAAGAATAAGAGAGACGAGCGCCAGGACGGGTCCTGAGTCTTTGTTAAAGGTGGTGTTTCGGATGTGTGGATGATGGGAAAGCTCACTGGCTGCTGTCATCTTGGCGGTTGTTTACCAAAGAGCTGGGGTACCCCGGGGCTGCCGACAGGCATTGTCAGCTTCCATTGAGGGGTTTTGAATAGATGATTATGTTTAGACATACCAGACACGAGCGCGCACAGGGTTGGAGGTCGTATTAGGGATCTTGAGGGAGTAGTGTCAAGGGTGACGGACGAGAATGAGGTCTGGGGAGCTGTGGCTGACATTACAGCTAGCGTGATGATCCGGCGCGAAAGTTTGCATAGGTCACGTTCTTCAATATGCACAAGCCAATTTCCCTGTTTTGCTGGGCATCCCTGCCTATCCGCTTCGAACTCTTTGGGCATCTTCTACGTCATTCGAGATTGGCGACAGCGATGATTGCTCTACTTGGCGCGTCTGATAGACGTTCAAGCTAAGTACTTTACTCAGAGCATTTGGTGCCTCCAATTGCAATTGGCCTACCGATAAGGTGAGAGGGTGATAATAAAAGAGTGCTAACGATCCTGACCACAATTGGCGTTGCTATGGAAATTTGGTTCTCTAGCGCGTCCCAGGCTTCGGACCACTGGCATGGCTTCGATATATGCACGACCATATCAAGCATCGACGACTATTTGATTTCTCTAGGCAGTTGAATGGATGATGTCTGCGACTGTATGGCCTCCTATATGCCGTGATGATCTCATCAAGGAGGAAGAGAGTACTCTGGTAATGCTAGAGGCGCATCACGGCAAAGACCTTACCGTTGATTCTTCGTAGGCAGCTGAACTCGAATGGCTTCTCAACATCTTGCAAGAAAATCTTACAGCTCTGAAAGAAGGCTTGCAGGAATGCGTTGCCCTGTTGGCGCCTCAAGAGCCCGGATCAACGCTTGCTCTGTCTTCGGTGCGATCAGAGAGCGTCAAAGGTTTTGTTACTAGGATTGGCACTCGCATCATCAAAGGCGTAAGTGGGTATTGTCAGTCACCATCGATTGGTTGAGTATATTGTAGAAGTACACTGTCATTGCACCGGTTGTATGCTGCCCAGAAGATCTGCCATTGCCTTGCATGTTTTGGCCCGACGAATCAAAAGATATCTCTCGACGTGAAGAGGGGAACATCGCTCTGACGCAGCGCTCTTCACTCTAGTCATGCTACCTTGCTACTTGGCTTACACAAGTGACAGGACATCAACCTCCGTCTTGCCACTCTCCCTCCACCGCGTGCTCTTCCCTCCTATCCATTCCATCTTCAAAGTCCACTGCCATTACCCCAGCTATCCAGCCTCCTCACGTTGCTCAACCAAGCTCTCGACATCATCGATATCTCTGCCTGGACTGGCGATCCTCACAATGGCTCCTTTATCGCCGGCCAACTGAAGCTCCTAGGAGATACTCTCGATGAAGCACGGCAAACCCTCAAAGGCGGCGAGGATGTAGCTGGTGGGAAATGGTGGGAATTTTCACCCGACGAAACAACGTTTTCCACCCCATTACCACATAACCTCTCCTTTCATCTCTCGATAGTAGATGCTGCTCTCGTACTCCACATCCGCACCGTTGCCCCTTCATCAGCGCCAGACTCCTCGCTATCGGGCCTTTCGATCCGCACACGACTAGGCCTAGGTCCGCGGCCGCCCGTCCACGATGAGCTAGATCATGTCTTCCAGTATCGTGGCGAGGAAGTTACAGTGAAGGAGAAGGTCAGGGTCGAGAGCCAGGATCCCAGCTTGATGGCTGTGATGGCCAAGCTGAGTGCGTTAGGGCATGCAGTTGCGGGATGGAGGCTCAGGGTTGGTGTAGTGATGGGGCAAGATGTCGAAGTAGAATGATCTCAGGCCTACGGACGATTCATCAACACATTATTGAACATACCGGTTACTACAATTATTCATTGACCAGAAAACTCCAAGCCGGAACATTGTCGGATTTTCAGGCCATCCCTTCAAGTTGGAATGCTGTCAAGCTCTGGAGTGATTGTTCAAGGTTTTTAAAGGGCAGGAGCTCCAAAGCAGCTTCATTTGAGCATGGATTCCTGTTGAGCTTGGACAATTCCGGAGAGAGTATTATTGTACTAGATCATAGCCGTTCACGCTTGAGATGGTCTGAAATCCTTGGAGGATGAGCTGGAAACTGGCAGTTTTACAGTGAACTATTGAGCCCAGTATTCTAAGGGAGCATTCCTAGTCTCAGTCGGAACAAAGACATGACAGGTCTGAAGGGAACAAATTGTGGCAACAATTTGTTTCCTTCTCCGGCTTTAGGAACCGAAGAGGCAAGGTTTGAGTGCGGCAACAATTCCGCGGATTATGCTTCTATTTCTCCATAGCAATAACTGATTTCAAGGTGAAGATGACGCGTGTTGAGTGGAGAAGCAACACCAGGTTGGCACCATGACAGAAATACCGCAGCCTCAGCTTAACTGGGAAGCATCAGCTACAGCTACACACCCACAGGTATCTTTGTCTTTGCCACCAGAAGTCGAAACATGCCTGAAGAATGCAAGATTTGTACATCAACGTCCCCATGACTACCTTTGGGCTACACTGACTGCGTATGGTAGCTACATTTGGCAACATGCGATGCCATGTACCCCCACATCTCTCTCATGAATTACACGTATCTTCCATCAACGCCTTTCAACCCAAATCCAGTGATCATCATGACGACAAACCCCTCTTCGAAGAAGACTCTCAATCTCTTGAACAATCCTCGAGTTTCTCTCCTCGTCCATGACTGGGTCTCCCATCGCCCTCCGACACGTAATCCCGACCCCACGAGAGAAGGCTCCCCGCCACCTCAAGCAACCCGATCAAGTCTAGCAAGCTTACTTCTGAACATGAACACTAGCGCCTTGAGCAGCATCAGCGCGACTATCAATGGCGAAGCAGTGATGATTGAGCAGGGTAGCGAGGAAGAAAAGTGGTGCAAAGAGAAGCACTTGGAAAACAATACTTTTGGAGACCAGGGAAGCGAGGAGAGCAGATTTTCGAGATCGCCACCGCAGGCATCTGCGGAGGGCGATGGTGGGATAAGTTGCTATATCGAAGGAGAAGAGGTGAGGGTGGTTCTAGTTGGGGTCAGAGAGGGGCGTATAGCGGATTGGAAGGGAGGGGTTAAGGATTGGAGTCTGGCTCCTCGAGATAATGGGGCTATGTGGAGCAGCCACGGTCTTGTTAATGGCGTCTCATGAGTCACGGCAACGTTTTTACATTTGCATAGCTACAGGCGTATCGAACGGGGCCAATGATGGGATCAACAATTATGTACTACTGTATGTACTGCAGAAACCCACGTCACCTCCAAAAGATCCTTGGCGCGTCAATCTTGGAACCGCGTTTAGAAATTTACGAAAACCAAGCGCGTAACAAGCTGATTCACTTCAGTCCTAACTATCGGCAAAACATCTGCTGCAGCCGCTGTTGTCGCTGTTTGAAGGGCAAGAATGGTGTACATTCGCCAGAAGAGACTGGAAGGTCTCAAGCAATACAAGTACGCTGGTATTGACCACTCCTTGACATCAAGATACATTCTCAAGCCATTTTACAACAATGTCGTTATCAACTGCTTCCCCATGTCCATGGCGCCCAATGCCATCACGCTCTCCGGTTTCGCTTTCGTCGTCTTGAACTTCCTCACTCTATTATGGTACAACCCCACCCTCGACCAGGATATGCCAAGATGGGTGTACGCTTCTTGGTCCATTGGACTGTTCCTCTACCAAACGTTTGATGCCGTTGATGGGACGCAGGCGAGGAGAACGCATCAGAGTGGACCGCTGGGAGAGTTGTTTGACCATGGTGTGGATGCTTGCAACACGGTGCTTGAGGTGCTGCTCTTTGCTGCTGCTATGAACTTGGGCCAGAGCTGGTACACTGTACTGACACTATTTGGCTGTAAGTCCTCCTTCAGAAATCACTGTGACCTGCTGACTATTGTACAGCTACACTTACCTTCTACATTCAAACGTGGGACGAGTACTACACGCAAACCTTGACCCTTGGCATAGTCTCCGGCCCTGTGGAAGGAATTCTGACGCTTTGCATTGTGTATGCGGTGACTGCTATCAAAGGAGGAGGGAGCTTTTGGCAACAGTCGTTATTGGAGACTATTGGTGTTGCCAAGCACGGTATTATACCAGACTACATTTACGAACTGCCTTGGAATCAGTGGTACATGGTTTATGGAGGCCTCGTTCTCGTCGCCAACACTGTGCAGAGGTAGGATCTCCATATGTCGTATTTCAGATATTTCTCTGAGGCTAATAGATATCTCACAGCGCTTTGCACGTCATGCAAGTCCAACGAGAACAGAAGAAGCCTGTCGATAAGCCACTCTACGGCCTCATTCCATTTTTTGCAGCCTCCAGTCAAGTTGCTCTCTACCTCTACTTGAACCCTGTCATTCTCAATCACCACCTGATACCCTTCGTCTTCTATGCTGGACTCATCAATGCCTACTCTGTAGGCATGATGATCATAGCCCACTTGACAAAGGATCCAGAATTCCCCATGCTGAACGTGCTCGTACTGCCTTTGAGTCTTGCAGTGGTGGATTCGTTGGGACCTTTTACCGGACTCTGGCCCAGCGCTCTAGGCTCTTCGACCTACCAGATTGCATTCGTATTCATGTTGCTGGGCTTAGGTGTGGGAGTTTATGGCAGCTTTGTTGTGAGTATATTGACGCGAATCATGTACGGATGCTGACAAACTTAGTACGATATCATCACCACGATATGTGACTACCTTGACATTTGGTGCTTGACTATCAAACACCCTCACAACGAGAAAGACGAGGCGAAGAAAGTCAAGTAAACGAGGTTCGTGAGTGAGGTAGAGCGTCATCGGCTCCCTCGTAGTCACGCGGATAGAGGCATTCATTTGTAGCGGTCTTGGGTTGTTTATATGATACCACAAAGCGATGTTTTACTTTTAGACTCTAGAGTCCATTAAATTGTTCATTTCTTGCGGCATAAGCGCATTACTCTTCTATCTATACATGATCCCGCTCCTGGATCAATCGAACATGACCAACGCATCCAAGACGCCCATCGCTATGCTTCAAACCTCAGATCCCCCTAAAACGGCACATCCATATCCTCCTCCCTCACCTCCTCCTCCTTCTCCTCCTCCCTCCCCCCACCCCCCTCCACACACTCCCTCACAAACCCCACAACGGCATCCAACCACGGCTTCTGACTCGGCACAAAATGCCCCCCAGGATGCACCACCACCCTCCCCTCCCCCCCCTCACAAACCCCCACCAACGCCCTCCCCCTCCCCTCCTCCACAACAACATCCACCTGCCCCAACACATGCAGCACCCTCGTCCCAATCCTCGGCTCATAAAACGCCCCATACCTCCTCCCCGGCGCACAAAACCCACTATAACAAAGCGCAAACTTCAACGGTCCCTGCACGAACCCTCCCTCTCCATCATCATCATCATCGTCGTCCTTCCCAGCCAAAAAACTATCCGGAAAACTCATCCCTGCCCCCTCCCTCTCAGCCCGCCGAAAAGCCTCCACCCTCCTCCTCCCCTCCAACAAACTCGCCACCATCGCCGCCGCCGCCGCCCCCTGACTAAACCCCACCACGCCCTCAAAAGGTCCCTTGTCACGTATACATCCCGCGATCGCATCCAACCCCTCTCCTAACCCTTCATACACCACCTCCCCCCCTTCACCATCTTTCCGCCGCCACCACCCATACGCTTCTTCTTTTTCTGCGGGTGTATCGGGAGATGGAGGTGTGTGGCCGGGTATATCTGCCGGACGCAGTTTGTGCGGTGCGTGGCAGTAGGTTAGAGCGAGGGTGTAGGCGGGAGGGGGGAATTGGCGGAGCAGGGCTTTGTGGAGGGCGCGGGTTTTGGCGTGGAAGAGGGTGGGGGATTGGGTGTAGCCGTGGAGGAGGAGGATGCGGAGGGGGATTGGGGAGGTCATGGTGGAATGGGTGGAGGGGGGGAGAGGGGGCGGAAGGGGCGGGGGTGGGTTGTCGGGTGGTGGGAGGGGAGGATGGTTGTGTACGAGGCGGCGTGAGCACGTGACTCCGTACCTGTTGAAAGTACATGTAACGTTTCATGTTGAAATGTTACACGAAAGATTCCACTATGATTCATGTAACACGTCCTGTTCGACAGGGTCCCCGAATGTAATAGGTATCTCTGACGTCCTCAAGTTCATTCCTCCCTCTTTCATCCTCCCATCACTATTCAACTTATGCACTGCAGACTCGAGTAGAATCTTAGAAAAATCATCAATACCTATTCCTCGCTCATCACCAAAGGTAGGTTCTAAGTCGTACCCATCCGTACATGGAATATTTCTAGAGAAAGACATGTTCTACTCCCCTACGAATGCAAATTTATTGCTTACCTAGCTTGCCATGGAAGTCTCTTTGAATCAACTAGAACTATTCTAGTGGTCTATATCTTAGATATTCGCTGTCCGCATATTCGCCGAATATCACTGTCCGATCACATGGTCTTTGCAGCTGTTGAAAACTATCTTTCTTTCTTAGGACAGAACAAGTACGGTGTACAGATTTCCAAGAGAACAATTCCTTCAAGCAGTGAGCGGCCTTTTGCTACGTCTTCATTTTCTGAGATTTCTATAAACATGATAGCGTGGTCCATCTACGACTATGTTTCTTGCAAACATCAAGACAACATGCCTTAAGAGCTACTCCATCATGGCCTTCTGAGTCAACCTTTACCAAAATCCACCACTCCTTCCGCCGATTGCAGCAACGTCCCCAGCTCATCTCCTCAGTCCCTTATGTGGGATCTAAAATACTAATGGCAAGGGGGCTTGCTGCGATACTCCATTTACCCAATTTCCTTGAGAGTTGGAGGTAGATAGCATACAGATTAGCATGAGATGAAGATTTTACTTTCATAAAGTTGGAATAGGATGGTTTGGGCTGAGAGTATCCGTTCCTTATTGGAGTAGGTTTATATTCTATGTCATTTTTGGGGGAGGATTCAATTCAGTATCATCATAAGAGGAGAATTCGATTTTTGGTGATCGATCGTGGGACGGGATGAACGCTTAAAGGATGTTTCTACCGCATAGTAGTCTTCGCCGCGTCCATAATGAATTCATGCTCGGATCTCTTCAGCAGCCTCTCAAACTAACAGATCTCTACTTCCAGCTTCCATCACAGGCTACACTCATCCTTCGCAGCAAAACAACAAGGAGCAAGTCCCTTTCGAATCAAATGGCAGGACTAATACCAACGTTTGTAGGATATATCTATCGAGGAAGGCAACTAGAAGTATGAGTCTTGGAGGATTTTACAGGGTAGCTTTTTCTGAAAGCTTTCGACGTCGATAGGGAAACATGGTCAGGCTCGATTTGTGGAGCGGTTCGCAGTGGCTGTGGTACGGGCTTCACGAACATTACTTGATACTTTCACTTTTTTACAAGAAGTTGCACGCCATGTTAAACCAAGCCTGGGACACATGGATTTGTAGATCTTCACAAACACAGATTCAACGTGGCTAATGACATTATCTGAGGTACCCGTCACACTGCTATGATCGATTCGGAGAACGGCCCAATCTGCCACGTCAGGTAGATGGATCATCAAGCTGCATCATCCTTACAATACGGCGAAGACTTCTTGAATCCGAAACTATCAATTACCCGTCGAGCGAGCCTGTCATTACTGTTTTTGTCATCTCTGCTGAATCGCCATGATGGTAGAATAGGCTTTCGGACGGAAAGTTGCTGTAACGGGTCCTTCGTCGACCACGAGTCTGTCTGATAGGTCATTACAATCGAGCCACCGCTATGATCTCACTATCGCTGTCTCGCCTCAGCGGCTGCCATATCCAGCATACCGGCATGGAAAATGGCCCTCATGTGCTCGATGTTGTACAGCTCTTGCTCGGCATCTATTCGTTCTTGAACTCTACGCATTCTCACTGTTATCGTTTTTCCCACCTTGGTGCTTCATATGATCCAAGCCTCCGACGGTCGATACACTCAAATCTCCAATGTTGACGAAATTCGAGGGATAAGCAATATAGGTGCGTTGGGTCATTGACTGGTGTGGGGCGCACCAAGATCCTACTAAAGGCCTCTGAAATTATCATGGGCCTTTCTTTTTGGCAAGATTCGGTTCCAAGAGCCGGCGGAGACGCTTAGGCGTCGATGGTGGTAGGTTGCTTCATGTCCCATAGGACCGTAGGGTAGTAGTACTTCTACCGCCTTTTCTATGGCATCGTTGCGATGGGAAAACTTGTCATATCCAAAGGAGCCCTGGCTGGAGCGCAGGTGTGCAATTGTGCTGAAATAGCCACCGACGAATCTGTCCATGTCTGGTTCATCCGTATCTTCTAGATCGTGCAATTCCCAATTTTCGTCTTAGGCGAACAGCAGGCTCACAGTTGTTTCAGCAACTTCTTCGCAAGCTTAACCTGTTCCTCTACCCCCAATCCTTGTGCATCTGTCTCCTGCAATACCTTGCCTACCAACAGCGTCTCCTTGATACCTCCAGACTTCACCCACACCTTCCCATTTCTCCCTACCGCAATTTCGAAAGCGACTTTCTCTGCTATCTCCTCTAAGGCCGCAATCCCGCCCTCTTCTTTTTGCTTCGCCAACAGTAATCTCCTTGCCATACCCAAGCTAACATCGAATACCATCCCGCCTTTCAGCTCGCCCATGCCTTCGCTCTTCCCAGTCGATGGGTTGTAGCATACAATCTCTGGATCCAGGTGCTTGGAGGCCGATAGTATGCGAGCGTAGATCAAGCTACCCGAGTTTAGCTGCGGTCTTGACTTTTTGGTAGCACCTTCGAATGCTAGTTGGGGTAGCTGTGCGAATGCGGTGTGGGGCGTGATGGAGCAGTGGTATATGTCGGTAGATGAGTGGTGGACTATGGCGATTATGAGGTCATTGGCTTGGGGAATGTACTGAGTTGAAAACGAGTTATTAGTAGCTTTATGGGCAGACGTGAAAGAAAAAGGAATTACCCTGCCGCTATTGTTTTCGACCCATATTGCGTTCTTTTTCTGGTCTATGAAGAGAGAGCCGCCAATGGTGGAGGAAATAGTAGAGGGAAGCACATGCCGTAGACCGGGTCCTAGTTTGAGTGGCAGTGATGAATTTGAGGGAATTGGCAAGAGGTCTGGAGATATTGCCTCCCCGGGGAGAACAATCGTTTCGGTGGCCATTGACCAGTGTTTCAGTTGTTTATATCGTCAAAGTTCCACAATTCTAACCCGTTGCTCGCACGTGACGATAGCGGGAGCGGATCTAACCGGCGCTAACAAAAAGTTGTGGTGTGCAAAATATCCCATGCATTGGGCATGCTTGGAATCAGCGAATCTCCATGATGATACACAGGGCTTGAAAACGTAGGAACTTGTTCATGAAAATGAGTGTCCCCGAGGATGGCGAAGCCGTCACGGCAGAGGTTAATGCCATTGGAATATCTTTTGGCAATTCCAACAGCTCAATCGCGTATACCTCTGGAGTATGTCGGAATTTTGATCTGGGGATCCAGGGCTAACCAATCTGCGCAACAGGATGGTAAAGCCGAAGTCATTGCAAACGAAGAGGGGGACCGATATATTCCTTCAGTACTGTCATACATCGAAGGAGAGGAATACCATGGCACTCAAGCCAAGTCGCAATTGGTTCGCAATAGCAAAAACACCGTTGCGTACTTTAGGGACTACCTGGGAAAAAGGTCAGCTCAGCAGATCCTATTAATGTATCGCTAAGCATGATCACAGCTTTGATTCGATAGACGCAACTCCTTGCCATGCGTCTGCCCACCCCCAGAAGCAGGACTCAACTGTGGCATTCTCCATTAAAGACACCGAGTCGGACAAGCAGAATGAAGTCACGGTTTCCGAAATCACCACACGTCACATTCGTCGATTGGCATCCTCCGCATCCGATTTCCTAGGCAAAAAGATCAACGCAGCAGTCATCTCGGTTCCTACAAATTTCACAGAAGAGCAAAAAGAGGCCCTTTCAAAGGCTTCGCAGGCTGCCGGTGTACAGGTGCTACAGATGATCTCGGAACCTACAGCAGCAGTCCTTGCCTACGATGCTCGACCCGAGGCGGAGCTGAAGGACAAAGTTGTAATCGTAGCGGATTTGGGTGGGACGAGGTCCGATATTGCGGTGATCGCTTCGAGAGGTGGAATCTACAGCATACTATCCACGTCACACGATTACGAAACTGCTGGCGCCCAACTCGATCAAATTCTCGTAGACCACTTTGCGAAGGAATTCATAAAGAAGAATAAAACAGATCCGAGACAGAACCAACGAAGTTTGGCAAAGCTCAAGCTTGAAGCCGAGGCTACCAAAAAGGCGCTGAGTCTGGGTGGGAATGCCGCGCTGAGCGTGGAGTCGCTGGCGGACGGTGTAGACTTCGCTTCTACCATTAATCGGACGCGTTACGAAATGCTGGCCGGGAAAGTCTTTGGCTCATTCACCCGCGTGATTGAAGAGACCATCCGCAAAGCAGATCTAGATGTCCTGGATATCGACGAAGTAAGTTTTTCGTCTCAACCTTACCAATCGCACTGCACGCGAACTTACAGGTTATAGGTTATACTCTCCGGTGGAACATCCCACACACCACGCATTTCTCAAAACCTGCAACGCCTCTTCCCACCCTCAACCCGAATTCTCTCAACCTCAACCTTACCCACAGCACTCGACCCGTCCTCGCTTGCCGCCCGCGGTGCCGCCATCCAAGCATCTCTCATCCAGGAATTTGAAAAAGATGACATCGAGCAGTCCACCCATCCCATGGTGACCGTAACGCCACATCTTCGCAACGCGATCGGTGTCATGCTCGTCAGCGAAGACGTGAAGAAAGGCCTTTTCACCGCCCTAGTAGAGAAAGAGACTGCCGTCCCCTGCAGAAGAGCAGGCATTTTCGCAGTACCCAGGGAAGGCGGGGACGTGGTAGTCAGGATCTGCGAGGGTGTACGAGATATCAAAGTCTCGAAGAAGGAAAAGCCGAAAACGAACGGGAAAAGTGTCGCTAATGATTCGGACAGTGACGTAGAGGAAGATGACGAGGTATGGTTCCGTAGCTTTAATTCACCACTTTCCACATCTTCCGATAAGTATTCAAGCAATCAAGACCCGTACTAACCCCAAAAACCCAACACAGGACGAAGAAATCCGCGAAAAAGCCTGGAAAGTCGGCACCGTGCTAGCCGAAGCCGCCATCGTCGCGGTAAAGAAAGGTGGGAAAGTGGAGGTGACGATCAACGTCAATGCAGACCTAGGCGTGCAAATTACGGCGAGGGAGGTAGATGGGAAGGGTGGCGTGAGGGGGAATATACCCAAGCCGAAAGCGATGGAGAATGGGAGCGCGTGATGAGAGAGAGAGAGAGAGAGAGAGAGCACGATAAAATATGTTGTACCAGTTGGCAGCGAAGACCGCCTTTTAGAAGCTGATGGCCGGATATAACTATGATAGAAGAATCGCAATAGACGGCTTTTTTGGGGGGCAATGTATTCTGAAGGTCCGTCATTCGTCGTGTATGACGAGCTTACCACCACCTCAGCAGCCTTCATGACTATGCGCAGCCAGGATAGCACTGTACTGGTCTCGGCATGCCATCTCATGGACCTCTCCCCCCTTCCCAAAAAACAAGAGCCGCCACTTTCCCAGAAAATCTACAACGAATATCCCCTCATGGTCTCTCCATTCCTTCATGTGTCAGCCAGCAGAGAAAACCACTCCATTATCCCCTCCGTACCCCTTTTTCAGAGCGATAGATATCCATAGAGCCGTCAGCTATAAAAAGGAGATACCATACCCTCACATACCCCACAACAAATCAACAGCAAGGAATTCGCACTTCCACAGGACGTCAACCTCATCCACCAGTCCTCGTACGAAGAAAGAGAAATAATGGCGGAGATGAACTCTCATGGCGGTGGGATTCTAGGTACTACGAGTACCATGATTATTAATAGAAATATTATTGGTAGGTACCGATCGATACATGAAAGCAAGCGCACCGTGTCGAAGTCTGCAATTTGACAGCGAGGCGTTGTAGCTGGACGCTGGCTCGACATACTAGTACAGAGCAGTGTAGAATACATCCATCGGATGGAGAGCAGCAGTTTGCAATACTAAGATATGGGCTCCATGGGGTGTGCAGAAACTGACGGGCTGCCGCCAATGCATGCTTCCGTCGATTCTTTCGCGGACCCGAGGGATCCTCTAGCGGCAAATGTGTCATGAGGTCTGCGGTAATCGACTGAGTAAGTAAGTATGTATGCATGTATGTATAAATGCATGTGATGCAATCGAATATGCTTGGTTTTGGGGAAGGTGTAAGATTTTGCATTCATTTGGGTATGGGATTATGTATGTACACGTCTCTTTGTATCTTTCGCTCGCTCGCTCGCTGGCTCGCACTTGCGCTCGGATAGAATAGAATACAGGCATGGATTGGATATCATCGTTTGACTCGCAAGAGGAAAAGAAAGAAAGAGAGGATAGAGAAAGGTATGCTTCGAGCGCTGGGCTCGGGGTATAAAAAACATGAATGATGCAGGTGAGGCAATAAGGCAGATTTTTGCAGCGACCGGTGACTGGTGCAGTGTGTAAGGTTTTTGTTCAAGAATGGAAATCGTTTCCACCGTTAACTTGCTCAAGATTCCACGTTACTAACATAGACCCCACATCATCACCCCGATGACGGCGATGGCAGTGAGTACCGTGCTCGTGCTCCTGCCTGCTGCGGCGCCGGTGAATGGCGATGGCGATGGTGGATGGACTGGGGCGCCGGTGCCACTTGGTGAGCCTGCGACTGCGCCTGATCCCGGGCTTGAACCTGAGCCGGATCCAGAGGAGCCGGAGCCGAGGCCGGCGGATGCGACAGGTACACCAGCTGCGCTCGGCGCGATGACGAAGGTGCTGCTGCTCGTTGTAGGGAATGGCGCGGCGCTGGGGCTGGCGATGATGGGCGCGCTGGATGGTGAGCTTGAGGGTGGGCTGGAGGAGGCTGGAGCGGTCGTGGAGGTGAAGGTGGGAGCAGGGGTGGAGGTACCGGGCGTTGAGAGGCTGGAGGGTGAGACGTCGGGGATGGGGACGTGCGAGGTCAGGGCCTGGGTGGTGCTGGCGAAGGTTTGGTAGATGGTTGTGGTGGAGGTGGAGGTGCAGGTGGTTGTTTGGGTGATTGTCGCTGCGGAGGTGAGGGTGGAGAGGAAGACGGCGAGGCTGATTGAGGTGCGCATGGTGAGGTGAGTGTGCGCTGTGGAGCTTAGGTGTTTCTGTGAGGGTGGTGGAGGGATGAGCGCATGCGCTGGGTTAAGTGAGTTTGCGCAGATCTGAGGGTGTGCGATGCGCCGATGTGGATTGGGAGACGATGGTGAGTTTGCGCAAGGTCTTGTTGAATATATCGCTGAGAGGTATGTTGAAGGAGATATAGGTTGTGCTTGATACCAGATGAAGTGAGGTTGGAGGGTGAGCACACGATGTGCTGTTTTCTTATTGTTTACTACCCAGAAACTAGGAAGGTAGTGAGTGTATTTTGAGATCAACCCAAATCAGATGTTTGTGTGTAAGGAATGTGTGAACAATGATGACCAGATCTGATTCGCAACTTATTGTTAAAAAGAGTGAATGATTGCACGTTGGAACGATCACAAGAATGAAGGAAAGTGACCGTATCTTTCTCTCCGCGTGCAGAAGGATGAGCAGAGGGAATGGCGGCGAGGAGGGCATTCAAACATATATGAGACGAGGCAGTAATTGCCGCATCGATGCATTCTGTGCAGGCTACTTTACCTTGTCAGGCTCTACCTACTGAGCGCAAGTATCCTGGTTAATCACGCATTTAGCATTTATTGAACTTGCAGCCAGTCAAAGAGCGTCATCTTGCTTTAGCTCACATCGTGCCGAATTGCTGCCGGTGTGGGGATTGGCCTAGCATCCGGCGCATACATACACCATCACCATACCTTAGTAAGGTAAAGTAGACAGTGAATGTGCGTCAAATGACTGTAATTTCCCATGTGGGAGTCCAAGCAGGGCGAGTTGGAGTTGAGGTTGCCAGGCGATATTGAAACCCTTAGCGTGTCCATAATCCCTGTCCTCAGACGTTGCACAAAGCGCTGATCCCTGAACCCTTTTCTGGCTGTGCCTGGTTCCTGGCTATTAGCGTCTCTCAACCAGCCCGATGATTCGCCCAGTAGACAGCCTTTCAATCCATCATACGGGATATCCCGAAATTGGCTTCTTCCACTGAGTGCAGATTGCGTCAATGTGCTGATCGATCTGGAGAAGTGGAGACATCCCCGAAGAGGGAAGTATGGACGACATGGTCTTCTCCACTTTCCTTATCTTATGCTCATGATACACGAAATCGACGACAGAGCGCATTGAAGCATTCGAAGCAGTGTGGTACAGCCTCGAAAGCTAGGTCGAAAATCCTGTGCCACCGTGGTGGTCTTTCGTGAAGATATGTTTGCTTGTTTCATGGCCGCTGCCGTCGCACATTTCATCAAACACAGCCCTTGCCTCTTGCACACACCATCAATGGGTCGGCGTGACCTTTCCTTGCAGCATGTTCCTCGTCCTCATGCGAAGGGAAGTATGGTGCGGCTCTTCTTGCGATGGACCGTGGGAGGCGGGACGGGTCTGCGTCGCAGGTATTCCGGGAAACATTGGACTTGTTTCAACCAATGCACTGTCGTCCAGGCTTCCTGTCAGATAATAGCATATTCACCTATCAAGGTCATGCAAGGCTGCAAGCACTCGGAGATCGAGGCTTCCAGCCTTGTCTTGGCATCAGGTACATTTTCCATCTACCTGAAAACTCACACATCATCCCACCCTTCAGGTCGCATCAAGAGCCATCGGTGTTATTTTTCAACATCCATGCGAAGCCAGGGCGGCTGAACCACAAATATACCGCCGTCGCAGTCTTCCCTCCCCATATTCGCCTCTCTTCTGACATCGTCCCACATTTCGAAATACAGCAAGTAGGTAGTCTTATTGGTGTGCCCAAAACCCACACAAACCCAGCCGAATCGACAACGAATCACCACCAGCCTCCCTCTCCTACCCACATCAACCTATCATCTCTCCCAAACCCCACTCAGCGCCTCCTCCGAGGATGAAAAGTCTTTGTTACCTTGGTAAGCTTCATCCTCCTCCGAGGATGGCTTTCAGCGCCGAAAGGCTAAATATCAAACCGATTACGATCGTACCGACGAGGGTCTTACTGCCCATATTGGTGGTGTGATGATCTTCTCGAGAAGGTGGGAGAGAAAGGTAAACTCTGGGCTTGGATGATTTGTGCTTTCACGTAGGTTCTTTAGGTAGCGTTGTTGAGAGGTAGGAAGGTGTTTTTTGTTTCTTGTCTACTGATGCGATTGGAGCTGTTGGTTTTCGGGAGGGAAGACTCTCTGTTGTTGTGCATAAAACGTGATCCAATAGGGTTGGTAGATGAATGTTGGGCAAACGAAGTGAAAAGTCCTCTTGATACCTGTGAGTAATCAATAAACATTCATTGTGTTGTCATCTCCAGTTTGCCGTTCATCCCGAACGAGCCATATCGTTTGCTTATCAACCAGCCCATCGAGAAAGTCGGCCTCGTTTGTTTGGTTGATCGTCATCGTTGCGTTGCGGTTCCGATCGATCGCTGTGAGCCTCGATTTATTTGCTTAAGTCCTTTCCTACGTCTTCGTTCCTTGCAGGATCGCTCCTAGGTGATAGTGGGTATTTAAACGACTTTCTGGCAAGCCTTCGCTGTATGCCGTTTGAAATTGGAGCTTCACCACACAGAAAATGGGATATTGCTCAGCAAACAGCGGTTATTCTGGGGGCTCAAGAAGAGGATCCGAAGGTGATGGTGATAAGACCCTGCAAACAGAAGCTTCTTGTTGATGGGTGAACAGCAATGTCACGCTTTCGAACATTTCTTGAACTCCTCAAGCAAACTTGACACGTTCCTATGCCGCCGAATCCTAATGGCGATGTAGAAGGTTGAGGCACTGAATGGCATTGATATCACCTGAGACAACGATCCGAAATAGTACCCAGAGACTACGAACAGAAGTAAGGCTCGCTCATCAACGCCCTCGATAACGCACGAGAGTATATTCCCCCATTCACATCGAGGGAACGGGCGACAAACTCGCAGCTTGCCTTGCTATGAATGCACAGAGCATCAGCCCCGTGGTTTTCCGAAACGCGCCATCCTACCAACGGAGCGATGATCTATCTTGTATGAATGTAGATGACGACAGTGGTCTGAAGGGCAACTAACCCCATGCTACAGTGACCGATTCTTAGGTGGTCTTCACCACATCATGCTGTGACATGGGTACTGTGCTCCCTCTGCCTGTTATCATAGTCTCGAGAATCAGAAGGCCTTGTGTGGGTTCCGGAAGCCTCGATGGCACCGTTCCAGCGTATCTGATCCGCCCACCCAGAATGTTCACAGTGGACCTGTTGCTGATATTTCTTGTGTTTAATCACACCGGAGGAGGTCCTCCTTTACAACTTGATCTGGCACTGTTCAATCAAATCAGCTAACCTACTCCAAGAATATGATCGCGATCGTAGTGCCCAGAAGAAGTTCGTAGACGCAGGGGATGGAGTTCTTACATGGTGAGCTTCAAGTACATCCACCCGCATACCATCAATAGTATCGCATTGATCGCGATTGACCCAAGCAGGCCCTTTTTGTAAAAGCCAGGCCTTCGGTGTATCGAGATGGGTTTGTTCCTGCTCTCCACGCTCGAATTCGGATCTTCGCTCCAATCGGCCAGCTCGGCGTGCGATTCCTCTACGCCGACAGGTTCGTAAGTTTGGCCCTGCTTGAACATACCGAGGACCGGTAGAGCGGTCATCTGCCACCGTGCGCAAGTTGTAAAGGTGATTGGAAGGATGCTGCTTTAGCTTTGAGAGATGGAAGAACCATGAGCAAGACGTAAGGACGCAACTGCTGTTAGCTACCTTACACCCTTAATCCCTGTCTGATGCCAAGCCCGCATCTTGCCGGCGATTGTCAACATGTCGCGGACTTAACGACCGCGTCCCATTCTTGAGACAGATATTTATATTCCAGAATCACTATACCATGAAGATACGCCAAGTCATATTGTCTATGTAAATCTCTCCATGCTCGACGTGACCCTCTGTGGAGGGAATGGCCTCCCACAACGGAGACGATCGCCTAGAGCCACGCAATAAATGGGCCAAGCAGATCGATCACTTGGGTCCACCAGACACGATCATATCGGAATCAACTCAGGAGCTCCTCGACGATCTGTGCAATGAAGACGAGCGCTCAAAACATCCTACATTACCTCGTTTTCCAATCAGGGCTACTTCAAGTAGCCGGAAGCGCGATCGAGACGAATCGAATGCTAGCTCCAGTGATGCACCTCTCTTCTCGAGCGACGACCTTCCATCTTCCTCGGCCGATAACTACTTCGAAAAGAGGAGGAAGCGGCAGCATCAGCGGTCATGGTTCGAGGACGAAGACTCCTCGAATATCGCAAGGCCAAGCCTATCAACGATCGCCCAACAATCCTCAAAATTGGGCCCATGCTCTCCGGAGCCGCGAATTCGAGGACCCTTCACGAGAGCGTTTGATAGTGGTGTCTGGATGGGAAGTGATGAGACCACTGAAGACGTCGATTGTGACCCCATGGATCTGAACTGCGAGGAGATGGAAGAGATTGAGATCACTGAGGATGAGGAGAGTGACACAATTTCAGATGGAATCACCTTTCTGGCTCGGATACCAGGGAAACAACGGCGGGAAGAGTTGTTCATCAAAGCCATGCAGACTGTCGAAGATCCTGGCGATTTTGAAGGCCCAGTTTTCCCCTACTGGCAAAAGCAGCCGGACGATTTGGAGGCCTTTCACAACCTGCAAAAAGCCGCTCAACTGAAGATCTCCGAATGCGTCAACCAAGGAAAGGAGGAGCTCGATCTGTCCGCAATGTATCTGCAGCAAGTACGGACGCCAACCCTGAAACCCTTACGTTACTACACCAAGCAAGTACCTCAGCAAGGAGATAACTTCCATAGCCTGACGCCAGAATTGGGATTGTATTTGTCTAATAACTCCCTGGACAGTGTGCCAAGCGAGGTCTACCACCTAGTAAACTTAAAAGTACTAAGTTTAAGGTCAAACAATCTGACCGAGATTCTGCCCGCGATGTCAGGCCTCGCCAATCTCAAGGAACTCAATATTGGTTGCAATCAGCTAAGATGGCTTCCGTGGGAGATTCTTGGCCTAGTCGACCCATCCAGCCCTCTTCATGTAGAGAAGTGCACCGTCCATCCAAACCCCTTCTTCAAACCTGTGCCATCGATCTGGAACATCAAAGATTGGAAGGAAACCCTCCGTAAAGAGCACAAGGGCCATCTGGCTTCGACCCGAATCGCATTCCTTGACACAACAGGTTCCTCCATCCGCGAGTACGCCCAAGCTCCTTCGTCAGCGTCAGAACATTGGGAGAAGTCATTGAACGCCAATGACTCCATCTACCCTCCACAACGCCAGCGCACCAAAACTCCTTCTCTCATGGAACTTGCCATCCGAGCTTGCTACAAGACTGCCCAACTGAGTCAGCTCCCATTCCTCCTCCCGCCAGACTGTCCTACCTATCTCAAGCAATTGCTCGAATCAACGTGGGAGCTCAAAGAATCCGGTGGAAAGCGCTGCTCCGTGTGCGGAAGCGAATACATCATTCCTCGTACCGAGTGGCTGGAATGGTGGTGGTATTGCTCACCCAGCAATGGTCCTCCAGGCGACCGGGACCTCTCGACACCGGCACACAAGGCAACCCCACTGCCGTTGTTGAGGAGAGGTTGCAGTTGGCAGTGCTTCGAAGAGAATCCGGATGCGGTGATTCGAGGCTGGAGCTCGTCAATTGGACCTGGCGGTCGTGAAGAGGAATTAACTATCGCGGGATTAAGGACACAGGTCTGAGTTTGCGCTTGACGTTTGATGCTTTACTACCGTTTTTCACGAAGTCATGATTATGATCCTACGATACCCTTAGCCCGGCGCGCTGAAACATTGGACTCTGGCTCATTCTGCAATTTCTGCAAGCGAGTTTGAGAATTCGTTTAGTGATGATAGTGATATCCCCTATCGATAGCGATGAAATATCATCAATCACTCTTATCTTATACCTTGCCTTCTCTCAAAAAAACGACCAACAAACAGAACCTAGGTTTCTTTTTTCACCAGAAACAATAAAAAAATGAAGATTATCGTTCATCACAAGCCCCTTCGGTGCTATGCCCGAAATCTAAACATCTTGCCATGTTTTAATCAGATGATGTCGATATAGCACCCAATCCATCAACCTCCATGCAGGCGTCCTACTACAGGTAAAGTACAGTATCCATACCTTAGTAAGGTATCCACACTTATCAAACCAGAAAGTCATAGGGGATAGATGATTGTGAAGGGGAGGGGGGAGAGAATGGGGATTGGGAGATATGATCGAGGAGGGGGGAAGATGATGAGTGGTGGTGAGATTGTAGCTGGTCAACTTTAATCGGGAAAATGGTAGAGGTTGTGGAGGCTCTTTGCTTGTGAAGGGGTGGAGAAGGGTTGGGTGTTTTGGGATGCTGGGTGGTTGGTTGTGGGAAAGAAGGGTGAGGTTGGAGGTGGATTGGATAGATTGTTGGTAGATGGATTGGGGAGGGAGGGAGAGTGGGTGGGTTGGGGAGGAGAG